>Ga0209013_10002563_pt1 | contig 16414 bp, 10 predicted proteins | sample Cruoilmetagenom2_FD_187291 | JGI IMG/M metagenome (GOLD analysis project Ga0209013, IMG submission 187291) | Oil polluted marine microbial communities from Coal Oil Point, Santa Barbara, California, USA - Sample 2 (SPAdes) (version 2) | ecosystem: Environmental > Aquatic > Marine > Oil seeps ...
CCTCAAGTTTGTATGGGCTCTTGATTATGTCAGCCCTGATCCCGATCTTCCTCAACAGGATCAGGATGGAGGAGAGGATGTTGACCGAAGAATTCGGAGATGCCTACCGGACGTATAAGGAGGCTACGAGCAAACTGATTCCATTCATCTATTGAGATGTAGAGCTCGCACGCAGCGCGGGTAAGCGGAGCGATTGTTCCCTCACCCAGATCCTTCGTTTCCCTCAGGACAAGCCCCAGTCTCCCGGCAGCGCCAGGAGAGGGGTTTTAGCTGCTAAAGGTTGGGATACTTTCGCAAAGTGTCGCTACGCTAAGCGACTTTGCTTATAGCAGTTCTTCGCTGGGCTCAGAACTGAAGGCATATAAAGGGAATACAGCTCAGATTTTCAGGAGGGACTATATGATGTTATCAAGGGAAGTGATAGAATTATAGTTATTGTTACAGTATGGCGAGAATAAATAGATATGGAAGAGATGATTTGTGATATTTGTGGAAATAGTGGAGCGCGGATTCGCCGTGTAACCAGAAGTTACGGGAAAGGTGAGAATTTACTGGTTATCGAAAATATACCTGTCGTGAGTTGTCCACATTGTGGAGAAAGTTATCTCACTGCTGAAACACTTCATGAGATAGAGCGCATCAAACTTTACCGAAAGAGTTGGGCATCCGAGCGCAATGTTCCTGTAGCATCCTTTGTTTAGGTGATCTTAATTAAAAATAAATGACCTGATCAGGCTAAAGGCGAGTGAATAACGCGTGTTATTGGGTCCTTGCGCTGTGGTAAGATGGAATCACTGTTACTAAGATATTGGGGGATGGTGAAATAAAAACTGATTTAAATCAGGCATAGATGGCGAGTTAAAAAAGGATCCATATTTTTGTAGGCCTTGTTGAGACGATGCTGGAGCTGCACAAGTCGCTGGCGGCGGTGCGTACGCCCACGGAAATGCAGGGCTTGGCGGCAGACCGCTGGGTGAAAGTATAATTTCGGCTTGCGGATTTCGCGATTGAAAGCGGATATAAATATGAAAGCGAAAAAAAACAATGACAAGACTTTTTATTCTACTCCCGGCGCTGATGATTCGTTTCTGCGACCGAAATTAAACCGCTCCTGGGCCCCCCGGGAGATCGCGGTCGAATATTTTGATGGAAGTCTGTGGATGTCATGGATTCACCGGACAAAAGGAAGCGACGCTATCGTCGCCACAAGAAAAAAAGCGGGGAAATCCGCTCCACTCGCTGTCGTCGATATCAAGGGGCGCTATTCCAAACCGGCCTGGTTACGCTTCCCGGGAAACAGGACGCCCCGGTTGTATTTCGGTACGCTGCAAAATAAAGACGGATTCAACCTGAAGGGATACGCTTCACAAAACGGGAGATGGCGACCTGTGGAATCGTTGCCGACCCGATGCCGAGCGATTTACCACATGGACATGGTTGCTGTGACAGACGACGAAGCGTATATGGCCTATTGTGGTGTTGATGAACAACGCTCCGGAATCAAATTCTTCTGTCGTCGTTTCCAGAGTGGCGAATGGAGCGAGGAGCTTCATTTTTCCGCTTATGACAGGCAAGTCAATCGCTCGAAATTAATTACCGGCGGAAATGGCGAAGTCTATGCAATCGCGGATGTTTACAGGAACGGCAAATTCCATATTGTTGTCAAGAAGCTAAGTGCCAATCCATCGAAAAGGTGGACACGCGTGTCGAACGGGGATGGCTGGAATATATTTCCGGCGGTTGCGATCGACGCCGAAGGGCAAATCATTATCTCCTGGCTCCACCAATCCCAAGTCGTTCGCGATGACGTTCTCGGAGCGACGCAGTCTGCCCGGATGGCCCGTATTCAAAATGGAAAATGGAAGACGCTCACGCGGAATGGATCGATGGATCTCGCCGATCTAAACCTGGGACTCCTACCGATCAAACGCTATTTTGGCTACGACGGTTTGCGTCGTTATCCTCGTCCGTTGGCCATGGCGGATGGCTCCGTGTGGATAATCTGGGAACAGCAAAAAGACGAGGAGGAAATCTGGGCTAATCTCCCCAACGGCTTCCTGCTTGGTAAAAAGCTGGAGAACGGCAAATGGTCGGGAACCAAAATACTTCACGATCAGGGAGCGTGCCACACTTTCGACACCAGGCATATTTACTCCAACGCGTGTTTTTCCGTGGCCGTCAAGATGGAACACCAGCGCTATGGAAACGATTTCATCGTAGTCGATATCGATTTGACAAACGAGACGTCCTACCACGGAACCCCCAAAAGTCTCTGGAGCAAATGGGCTTCGATATCGCTACCGAAGACACCGAAAAACAACAACCGATTGAAGGTTTCTGTGGATGACGACAGTTTGACCATGTACTGGGGGGATCTGCATTGTCATTCATATTTTTCACCCGACGCCGAAGGCGAACCCGATGAATTATATTATTTTGCCCGTGATTTGGCAAAAATTGACTTCGTCTGCGTTTCCGACAACGATTTCTATCCTTCTAAAACCCTTCTAGATTCGGAGATCTACTATACTGCGGAACTGGCAAAATCGTTAACTGTCGAGAATCGTTTCCTCGCTCTCGCCGGTTACGAATGGACCTATTACCGCGGCGATCCATCCCGGACTAACAATCATCGGATTATAGTGTTTCCCCACGATTCCTCCTTGGAGGCGGTACGGCGCAACGAAACGAATGGCGCCAGTGAGAAAGCCTTCAGGGCATATTTGGATAAAAACGGCTATTTCGCTTTTCCCCATCACGCGCAATGGAGATTTCTGAATTCCCCTCACGAATGGGGCGTGGAAGTGACCGCTGCCTGGGGAACCTATATCCTTGATTGCGACACGGTCTTCAAGAACCTTGAAAAGGGTAAACGCTTCGCTTTCCTCGGCAACAGTGACAGCCATCGTTTTATGCCGGGGCTTTCCGGCGCTCTCACCGGCGTTTTCGCCCCGGAATTAACACAGAAATCCCTTTTCGACGCTATCAGGAAGAGAAGAACCTTCGCGACCACCGGCAACAAAACGGCGGTAGCTTTTTGGCTCAACGACACCTTTATGGGGGGGCAAACCACATCAAACATCCCGCCAAATGTCCACTGGCGCGTCATCCCCCATGGAAAACTAAGAAGAATCGACGTGATCAGAAACGGAAAAACCGTCCATTCTTCCGATAGGAAGTCCGGCGAGTGGCGGGATGAAACGGTTCCGGAAGGACGACACTGGTACATCATTCAAGCCAAAGAAGAAGGAAACCACCAACGTTACCCACACAATATCGCAATGGCCTGGGGTAAGTATGCCTGGTCCAGTCCTATTTGGCTGAACAAACTTTAGACACCGGTATCCCGTGTCAAGTCAAATGAAAATGTTACCGAACGGAGATGGGTGGAAAGTATTTTCCGCGCACACTTTTTCAAAAGAAAGAAAACAACACTAGAAATCAAGATAAGCACCGATGACAAACTCGCGTGACGATGTACTCCAAATCATTGAATCGTTCTTCCGACACCAGGAGGCTTTTGATGGGAAAGGTATATTGAGCGTATGGCACTCTGGTGGAAGGATGTATCTTGTCGGCAACAACAACGAGTTCAGGGTCGTTTCCATAGAAGAACAATCCGAGCACATCAATCAAGTGAAGGATAAAGTCCCTGATATCTAGTGGTCAGTCACTCTGATTTTGATGAATGGGGGACTTGTGTGTCACTGCGAGCGATTTTTGCGAAGCAGTCTCCTCTGTTGTAAAGAGGAGATTGCTTCGTCGCAAAGAACGCTCCTCGCAAAGACACATCCTTCTCATTCAGTGTGATCGAGTACCAGGTCAAGTTCGTGATTGACGATATTGAGCGAATTGCTCTACATGATGATTTGATCGCCTCAGTACACGTTCGCTGGGGTATGATTTTTCCTGATGGATACGGAAAGCACCGCAGCTTCTACAACCTGGCCAAAGTCGATGGAAAGTGGGGCATCATCAATGTTGTCGATCGTGGTCTGGAAATGGGCGCAGGGTGATCCCGTTGTTGGTTGACTATGCTGAGGCACGCCCAGGAGCGAAGGAACTGCAAACAAGCAGAGTGCCGATCGCAGGAGGTCCTGAGCAGTTCTATCGCAAGCCGGGATTTGAAGCAACCGGAGTGGGGATCACGGGGAAGAGGTAAAAAGATCCCCTTTATGAAGTAGAATGTTACCACTGGGGTAGCTGGTTTATTTACGCTGTATGCAATATTTACCTCTAAGCCCGGTTAAGAATTAAGGTAACTGCTCAGCTTTCGCGGGTAGGGGTGCGCGGGGGTGTGGTTTTTGGGGGCGAAGCCCCCAAAAACCACACCCCCAATACCTTCGGGCTGAGTAGTTAAGAATTAAGTATAATTTCGTACGAGAGCCAGACACTATGTCACCTAAAAACACCGCTGAACACCAACGCCTGGGCGAATGCTGGTGGTACGTTGAAGGCGAAGTGCCATTATTGTTCACGGAAAATGAGACGAATGTCGAGTGCCTGTACGGCACACCCAACCCCACGTCATACACAAAAGACGCCTTCCACGAAGCCATCGTCAGCGGAAACACAGAGTCTGTCAACCCGCATAAGGAAGGCAGCAAGGTCACTGCTCATTTCAAGTCCGTCCTGACCCCTGGCGATAAATTTACCGTCAAGCTGCGATTCACTGATCACCCAGCCGAAGAACCATTGGGGGATTTTGACCGGGTATTCGAGAGTCGCATCCAAGAGACGGACGAATTTTACACTTCTGTCCAATCTCCCGGTCAAAGCGAAGATGATCGTAACGTGCAGCGCCAGGCGCTGGCCGGCCTGCTTTGGAACAAGCAGTTCTACTACTACCGGGTGCAGCGCTGGCAGGAAGGCGATGCCACCCAACCCGCGCCTCCGGAGTCCCGCAGGCAGATCCGCAACGCGAAATGGACCCATTTCGATGGGGTGGACGTGCTCTCAATGCCCGACAAATGGGAATATCCCTGGTTCGCGGCCTGGGACCTGGCTTTTCATACCATACCGATTGCCATGCTGGACCCAGAATGGGCCAAAGAGCAGCTTTTACTGCTGATGCGCGAATGGTACATGCATCCAAACGGCCAACTCCCAGCTTACGAATGGGCTTTTGGGGACGTAAATCCTCCGGTGCACGCCTGGGCATGCTGGCAGGTCTACGAGCTCGACCGGACCATCAACGGGCGCGGCGACACCCTGTTCCTGGAACGCGCCTTCCATAAATTAATGCTTAACTTCACCTGGTGGGTCAACCGCGAGGACCGGGATGGCAACAATATTTTCCAGGGAGGCTTCCTGGGATTGGACAATATTGGTGTCTTCGACCGCAGCAAAGAGCTGCCCACCGGGGGACACCTCGACCAGGCCGACGGCACCGCCTGGATGGCAATGTACTGCCTGGATATGCTGACCATGGCCCTCGAACTTGCCCGCACCCAGATCGCTTACGAAGACGTGGCCACCAAATTCTTCGAACACTTCATTTACATAGCCAATTCCTTCCATCACATGGGCGAGGACAGGAAAAGCCTGTGGGATGAAGAGGACGGCTTTTTCTACGACGCGCTGCATGCCCCGGACGATGAAACTATACCCCTGAAAATCCGCTCCTTTGTGGGCTTGATCCCACTATTTGCAACAGCGACATTGGAGCCCGAACTTTTAGAGAAGCTGCCGCGCTTCAAACAACGTATGGAGTGGTTTTTAAAGCACCGTCCGGGATTGGTGAAAAATGTAGCGACCTTTACCGAAGCAGGCGCTCATGGACATTACCAATTATCCATCGTCGATCGGAAAAAGCTGGAGCGCATATTGAGGCGCGTGTTCGACTTCGAAGAATTCCTTTCTGAATATGGACTGCGCTCTCTCTCCAGGTATCATGCCTCGCAGCCATACGAATTCCGCGCCGGTGACCAGGTTCACCGCGTAGGCTACGAACCGGCTGAATCGAACAGCGGGCTGTTCGGAGGCAACTCCAACTGGCGAGGGCCGATCTGGTTCCCGGTCAATTACCTGGTGATCGAATCCCTGCGCGTCTACTACGACCATTATGGGGAAACCTTCAAGGTCGAAGTTCCTACAGGTTCAGGAAATTGGATCAACCTTGATCAGGCAGCCGATGATCTCTGCCGCCGCATGGCGCACATCTTCCAACGCAGCCCATCTAATGGGAATAGACGCCCCGTGTTTGGTGGTGAGGGTTACTTCCAGAACGACCCGAACTGGCGCGATTACGTGCCCTTTTACGAGTATTTCCACGGAGACACTGGCGCCGGTCTCGGAGCCAGCCACCAGACGGGCTGGACGGCGCTGGTGGCGAAGATGATGCAGGACACACGAGCCAATCATTGATAAATACCCGAATTCAGGTATCAAAACCAGGAGGCAAAGTAATGCCCAACATCCACGAGATGTTCCCGAGTAAGTACGTCAAATCCGGCGAATTAAACGATCCGGTTGTTCTAACCATTAAAGAGGTTCAGTACGAACGGGTCTATAACCCGCGCAAAGGCGATACGGATGTGTGGGTGGTGTATTTTGAGGGGGCAAAGAAAGGCTTGATTTTAAATAAAGTCAATGCCTTTGCGATCGCGGACATCCTGGGGAGCCCGGACACTGAAGATTGGTTGGGTGGCGAAATTGAACTTTACCCAACCACAGTGCGGGTCGGCGGGGAGACGAAAGCGGCCATTCGGGTGAGAAAACCTGGCGAATAATTTTATGGATAAGCGTGAAAAGATATTACTTGAAGAACATGGTTGGAAAATTGGGGATGCACTGTGAATCTTTATGATGTGTCTTTCCGCATTTCAGTGTAGTTAATGCGCATGGTTATATAATGATCGTTGCATAAGTTTCTTAACGTCTCTTGCGTTATTTGATCGCTGATTGGGTTTAGCCTTCAATGCAAGGATCAGTAAGTGTCGCATTGGGTGAACATACCGATGGCAAGAACAGTAAATAGGAGAACGAACCGTGAATACAACAAATAGTCTTCCACCCCTGAAAGAAGGTTTTTATACCCGTCCAGCGACGTTGGACGACTTGCCCGAGATGGTACGTGTTTTGAACGATTACTGGACGCCGTTGGTCAGCGTGGATAAGTTCTCCATCGATGAATTTGAAGTGATGGCCTCCACCCCTGGTTATGACCTTGGTAATTCTGTCCAGGTGGTGTTTGCTCCTGATGGCAAAATGGTTGCTTGTGTGCTGGTGAGGGATGTCTCCAGTCCACCGGTGCATCCATCAGCATTAGGAGCTGTAGAGAACGAATATGAAGGGCTGGGAATTGGTAGTTACCTGTTGAGTTGGGCTGAACGACGCGCCCGACAGGCTATCCAACGTGTTCCCGAAGGCGCCAGGGTGACTTTGTACATGTCTGCCTCGCTGGATCACCCGCCAACAGTGCGCCTGTTCGAGGCTTATGGGATGCAGGCGGCGCGCTATTTTTGGTTGATGGTGATCGAGCTCGATAAGAAGCCACCAGATCCCGTCTGGCCAGGAGGGATCAGCGTGACAACGTATCAGGATCATCCAGACCTGGTGGCTCTTTACCGTGCTACGGACGAGGCTTTCCAGGATCATTGGGGTTACGTCAAACGCGACGAGGATGAATCTCTGCAGCGCTGGCGTCATTTCATGGAAAACGACAAGCAGTTTGACCCAAGCCTGTATTTCATGGTTATGGACGGGGAGGAGATCGCGGGTGTTGCACTTTGTGCTCCGGAAATTGGCGGCGATCAGGATATGGGTTTAGTGGAACAATTGGCTGTGCACAGAGCCTGGCGGAAACGAGGCTTTGGGCTGGCGCTGCTGCATCACGCTTTCAACGTGTTCTACGAACGGGGCAAAAAGAGAGTCGGTTTGGGTGTGGACGCGGATAGCCTGACCGGTGCAACCCGCCTGTACGAGAAAGCCGGCATGCACGTCCACAAACAGGTTGTGAATTACGAACTAGAATTACGCCCGGGAGAGGAGATCGGTACGCAGGACTTGGAGGAGGTTGGATAATTTGTCGCGCCACTCAGGAATTTTTACGGATTTGGAATTTCAGCTCCACTACGGCGAATTAATAAAACAGGCCGAATCCCTCGCCAGGCTCTAAGGGTTTTATTGACTTTCACTAGGCTGGGCTTGAAGCGATTGAGTCTCTTATCGCATTCGTTCCTTCCAACAAGTAGAAACCCTTAGGGTCTCATAAATTTAGGATGAGCCTTGTTTGAGTCATTGCTGTTCACACCAGCGCCTCCAGGTAAGGTCGCAGCACATTTTCCATCCGATCAATGCGGGCAAAAATCATAAGTTTTTCAAGATCAAAATTCTCGCTTTCTCGATACAATTTAAGCGCTTCCAGTGTGACATCCAGTCCAATCTTGTTGCGGAACTTGAAACAATCCGCCACGCTTTTTTCAGCACAATAGATGCGCACCACAGTGCCATCCAGTGTGTGTTCTTCAAACCCAGCCTGGTAGGCATCTCTAGAAAACCAGAACAAGCGTAAAGGAGGATATTCCAAACGCGGCTTTTCTGCGTCTTTGGGCAAAGCCAGGTAGACCTGGTGGGGAATTTGGGTGGTCAAATGACGATATGCCAATGCGGAAATCAGGCAGACGATCCCCCGTCGAACTCGCTGGGTAGCGATAATCAGATCATGGTGCTCGCTGACCGGTCGATCAGACAGTTGATACAAGCCACGACTGAGTCGAATGATATACCCCTCATCGCGCAAAGCATAAAACGTACGCGGGGAAATGCCCAATCTGAGTGCATGCTGTGTACGCAGTATACCATGATGATCCTCAAAGATTTGAAGTGCTTTCTGGATAGTTTTGTCTTTTGTCATTGTATAATATTAACCATATATATTTTTAACTATGGTTAATATTATACGTTATTTGCCTATGAGTCAATATCGATCTAAACAAATCCCAGACTCAGCATATAATCAACATGGTTGGTTTTTTAGTATCAGTCTTTCAAATAGAATGGATATCAGTTGGGAAATATCTTACCCAGGTAATATTTCACCCAATTATGCTGTCTAAAACCCGGATTGATGAATTATTGATTCTGTGTCCAAAGAATGCCGCGAATTAATCCTTCGACTACGCTCAGGACATGTTGCGGCCTGATACCGGAAACATGCTAAAGCATGTTAGAGCATTGCGCGAGACAAAACATTTTTTATGAGTGGGCTTTGTGATCTCAGTGTTAATTTAAATGCCCCAAGCAGCGTGTTGGATTGTGTAGTTTTTCTTGTGTAATTTTTTGTGTGCGTTGCAGACGCACACAAAAAATTACACAAATTTCAGTACACAATCGCGTATTGTTCGAATAAACAAAAATATTGGCAAAGAGGAAGAACCAATGACAATAATGAACCAACTGGCAAACTCAGGCCAGGCCATCTGGCTGGACTTTATCCGCAGAGCTTTTATCACATCCGGTCAATTACAGGAATTGGTCGACCAGGGCTTGCGCGGCGTGACATCCAACCCGTCCATCTTCGAGAAGGCCATCGCCGGCAGCAGCGACTACGATTCAGACCTGCGCAAATTGGTCGACGGCGGTAAATCCGTCCAACAGATCTACGAAGCTCTGGCGCTAGAGGATATCCGTCAGGCTGCCGATATCCTGCACCCGGTTTATGAAGCAACGGACGGTAATGACGGGTACGTCAGCCTGGAGGTCAGCCCGGATTTGGCGTTTGACAGCCAAGGCACACTGGCGGACGCGGAGCGGCTGTTTAAGACGCTTGGACGCCCCAACGTGATGATCAAGATCCCGGCTACACAAGCGGGTATCCCGGCCATTGAAGCCGCCATCGCCAAGGGTATCAATGTCAACGTGACCCTGATCTTCTCGCTTGCGCATTTCGAAGCTGTGGCCGAGGCTTACATCGCCGGCCTGGAGCGGCTGGCTGCCGCAGGGGGTGACGTATCCAAAGTTGCTTCGGTGGCCTCGTTCTTCATCAGCCGCGTGGATGCGGCCGTGGACATGGCACTGGCGCAAACGAAGGAGGGTGCTTCACTGCAGGGAAAAATCGCCATCGCGAACGCCAAGGTTTCCTATGCTCGATTCAAGGAGATCTTCAGCGGAGGGCGCTGGAGGAAATTGGCCGACCAGGGTGCGCGCGTACAACGCCCGTTATGGGCCAGCACCAGCATCAAAAACCCCACCTTTCCTGACACGCTCTACGTGGACGGCCTGATCGGACCAGACACGGTCAACACCGTGCCCCCCGCTACATTGGATGCCTTTATGGAGCATGGCAAGACCGCTCCGACACTGGAAACCGATGTCGACCAGGCATTTGACCAACTGGCACGACTCGCCGAGTCAGGCATCAACCTGGATAACATTACTCAGAAGCTGCAGGACGACGGCGTAACTGCTTTCGTGAAGTCCTTTGAGAGCCTGATGGCGAGCATCGCCGAGAAGCGCGAGGTTTTGCTTTCAGGACGATCACGATTCTCCGCCGAACTCGGACCTTACACAACATCCGTTGACTCGGCGATAGGCGAGATTGAGAGAGACCGCATCATAAGCCGTATCTGGGCTCACGATTATACGGTCTGGAAACCGGAACCAACGGAGATCAGCAACCGCCTGGGCTGGCTGCACATCATGGAAATGATGCAGGCGCAACTGCCGCGCATGCAGGCGCTGGCGCAGTCCGTACGCAAGGAAGGCTATACACACGCCCTGCTGCTGGGCATGGGGGGCTCCAGCCTGGCGCCCGAAGTGTTCCGCAAGACATACGGCGTGCGTGAAGGGTTCCTGGACCTGGCTGTCCTGGACAGCACCGACCCGGGTGCCGTGTTGGCGCAAACGGAGCGCTTGGACTTGGCTAAAACACTGTTCATCGTGGCCACCAAATCCGGCGGCACGGTGGAAACGATCTCCTTCTTCAAATATTTTTACAACCGCACGCTGGATGCAGTCGGTCGTACCGCCGGAGAGCATTTTATCGCCATCACAGACCCGGGCAGCAAGCTCGAAGAACTCGCCCAACAGTACAAATTCAGGGAGGTATTCCGGAACGACCCCAATATCGGCGGGCGATACTCGGCGCTTTCCTACTTTGGCCTGGTACCGGCCAGCCTGGTGGGCGTGGACGTGGCGACTCTATTAGAACGGGCATTGACTGCCGCAGTCAATTGCGATGGCTGCAACTCCCCAGCGAATGGCGATAACCGGGGCGCCCAACTGGGCGCGATGATGGGGGAGAGCGCCAAAGCCGGGAGGGATAAGATCACCCTGATCCCCTCCCCGGGTGTGAGCAGTTTCGGGGACTGGGTGGAACAGCTTATCGCAGAGAGCACCGGCAAAGAGGGTAAAGGCATCCTACCTGTGGTGGGCGAACCGCTCGGCGTTCCCGATGTGTACGGCTCGGACCGGTTGTTCGTCTACCTGCGACTGGATGGCGACGAAACTTACGACGAGGCCGTGTTGGCCCTGGAAAGCAGCGGACACCCGGTGGTAACCGTACGATTGAAAGACCCCTACGACCTGGGTGAGCAAATCTTCCTGTGGGAGATGGCTACCGCCGTGGCAGGCTACCGCCTGGGCATCAACCCCTTCGACCAGCCCAACGTGGAATCCGCCAAAGTGCTGGCTCGCCAGATGGTAGCGGCTTACCAGGAGCAGGGAGAACTCCCCGAAACCACACCTGTACTCCAGGCGGAAGGAATCGGCGTTTACGGCGACGTACAGGCCAGCACGCCGGGTGAAGCGCTGAACGCCTTTCTGGCTTCAGCTAAGCCGGGCGCGTACGTGACCCTGCAGGCGTATCTCCAGCCCACACCTGAAACAGATGCATCCCTGCTGAGGATGCGCAAGCGTATTCGGGATCACACACACCTGGCCACCTCGCTTGGATACGGCCCGCGCTTCCTGCACTCCACTGGCCAGCTGCACAAAGGCGACGCCGGAAACGGCCTGTTCTTACAGTTCACGGCGGATGATCTCACGGATGTCGATATCCCAGATGAGGCAGGAGCCGAAGATTCATCCATCAGCTTCGGGGTGCTCAAGAGGGCCCAGGTGCTGGGCGACGCTATGGCGTTACAGGAGACCAACCGCAAGGTCATCCGCTTCCACCTTGGGGATGACGCAAACGCCGCCCTGGCCTATCTGGCACGAGCCATAGAATAAGTCAGCGTTGTTCTCCGCCAGCGGGCATTACCCGGGTAGTATTCAATTCCCGGGTGGCAGGTTAATAGCATTGGCCGACTTTGAAACGAACCAGAACGAGTGCTCTATCGATTTTAGCTTGACAGAGTACTAGCAAATGTGTAAGGAATACTATGATAAAAGCCATGATCTTCGACCTGGACGGAACCCTGGTGCAGACTGAACGTCTGAAAGCACTTTCCTACGCGCGGGCAACTGTCGAACTGTGCCCCGGGGAGATCAGTGAAGGTGAGGTCGTGGAAGCTTTCAAGGACGTGTTGGGGCTCTCGCGCCGCGAGGTAGCAACCAGCCTGGTGGAGCGCTTCGGATTGGAAAACACGGCCAGGGCTCGTATGGAAGAATTTGGTGTGAGCACCCCCTGGCAGACTTTCGTTCAAGTGCGCCTGCGGCACTACCAAGAATTGATCGCCGACCCGGACGTTCTGCGCAATAACCGCTGGTCGCATAACATGGCGTTGCTGGAGGAAGCCAGGCGTACCCACTGCAAGGTTGGTCTGGCAACCATGTCCTACTGCGAGCAAGTGGGGCGTGTATTAGAGGTGCTCGATTTGAAAGAAGTCTTCGACTTCGTCGCCAGCCGTGACGACGTGGAGCACGGTAAACCGGACCCGGAGATTTACTTGCTGGTCGCCGGAGAACTGGGTATCGCGCCCGAAAATTGCCTGGTGATCGAGGATTCCCCCAGTGGTGTACAGGCCGCCATATCCGCCGGGATGTGGTGCATCGCAGTCTCCACACCGTTTACCCAAAAACGGCTGCACGAGGAGGGCATCCTGGATGAACGCTGGATCGTGGATGACCCGGATACGCTCCCGGGTGTGGTGCGGCAGATGTATGAGGAGCGATTGGAAGATTTATGATCCGCGAATGTAGGACTAATCGCAAATATAATGCGGGTAGCAGGTAATCGTATTGTCTGATTATTACCCCGCCCAATGCGGTTGGGCTACTACCCAAAATTAAAAACAAACAATTTATAATTAACCGATTATGGAGGTAACGAGATGGAAATTGCAATGATTGGACTTGGCAAGATGGGCGCCAACATGACCACCCGCCTGCTGCAGGATGGGCACCGGGTGGTGGCGTTCGATCTGAACGAACCGGCCATCCTGGCTGCTGAAAAAGAAGGCGCTGATGGGGCGCGAACTTTAGAAGAAGTGTTTTCTTCCCTGGTAACCCCGCGCGCGGTGTGGGTGATGGTTCCTGCGGGAGCCCCCACCGAAAGCACGGTGATGACCCTGGCAGAGCTGCTCTCACCAGGTGACATCATCATCGACGGTGGTAACAGCAACTATAAGGACACCATACGCCGGGGGGAAGCGCTCAAAGAAAAGGGCGTTTACTTCGTAGACGTTGGGACTTCCGGCGGCGTGTGGGGCCTGAGCGAGGGTTACAGCATGATGGTGGGCGGCGATAGCGCCGCAGTCGAGCAAATCCGTCCGGTGCTGGAAACCCTGGCGCCCGGGGCGGAGCTGGGTTGGGGGCACGTCGGTCCGAGTGGGTCCGGGCACTTTGTCAAGATGGTGCACAACGGTATCGAGTATGGACTGATGCAGGCTTATGCAGAGGGGTTCGAGATCATGCGCGCCAAGAAGGTGTTCGACCTCGACATGCACCAGATCGCCGAAATCTGGCGCTTCGGCAGCGTGGTGCGTTCCTGGCTGCTCGACCTGACCGCCAATGCCCTGGCAGAAGACCAGGAACTGAGCGATATTAAAGGCTGGGTGGCAGACAGCGGCGAAGGACGCTGGACGGTGTTCGAGGCGGTCGACCTGGACGTGCCCGCCCCGGTGATCACGGCTTCCTTGCAGGCGCGCTTCATAAGCCGCCAGGAGGAGAGCTACGCCGCCAAAATTCTGGCCGCCATGCGCAACCAGTTCGGCGGGCATGCGGTGAAGAAAAATGAATGACAAACCTACAACAATCGTTATCTTCGGCGCTTCGGGCGACCTGACGCGCCGTAAGCTCATTCCGGCACTCTACAACCTGTACCGCAAGAAGCGCCTGCCTATTGATCTCAACATTGTCGGGTACGCCCGCCGCGATTACAGCGATGTGCAGTTCCGCCAGGAGCTGATGGAGGCCATTTCTCGTTTCAGCAAGAGCACGTTTGACCTGGATATCTGGAACGCCTTTTCAGCGCGGATTACCTATTTCAAAGGCGATTTGGGAGTGGCGCGAGATTACCGGCAGCTTGAATCATATCTGGACGAACTGGAGGGCAGGGAAACGGACCGGCTTTATTACTTAGCGATATCACCGAGTTTTTACGAGCAGGCTATTACAAACCTGGGCGCGGCTGGTATGGCCACCCAGGAGGCGGGGTACCGCAATATCATCATCGAAAAACCCTTCGGACGTGACCTGGCATCGGCAAACTCGCTAAACCAGGTCGTGCACTCGGTTTTCGATGAGCACCAGGTCTACCGCATCGACCACTACCTGGGTAAGGAGACCGCCCAGAACATCCTATTCTTCCGCTTTGCCAACACGATCTTCGAGCCGGTCTGGAACCGCAACTATGTGGACAATGTGCAGATCACCGTGGCGGAGACCGTGGACGTGGGCCACCGCGCTGGTTATTACGACGTCTCCGGCGTGCTGCGCGACATGTTCCAGAACCACCTGCTACAGCTCTTCGCACTGGTGGCCATGGAGCCGCCGGCTTCTTTCGACGCCGACGCGCTGCGCAACGAAAAAGTCAAGGTGCTGAGCGCCACGCGCCCGATCAATATCCAGGACATCGTACTCGGACAGTACGAAGGCTACTGCGACACACCCGGGGTGCAGCCCGGTTCACAAATACCTACCTTTGCGGTGCTGAAAATGTTCGTTGACAACTGGCGCTGGCAGGGTGTGCCCTTCTACCTGCGCTCGGGCAAGGCCCTGGAAAAGAAATTGAGCGAAATCATCATCGAGTTTAAACACCCGCCGCACATGATGTTCGACATGGCTCAGGACGAAGACTTTACCCCCAATATCCTGGCCATGTCTATCCAGCCTGACGAGGGTATCCATCTCAAGTTCGAAACCAAGGTGCCCGACACGTATCAGGAAACACGCTCGGTGGACATGGAGTTCCACTATAGCTCAACATTCGGGGTGGACGCAATCCCGGAAGCTTACGAACGCCTGCTGCTGGATGCTCTCAATGGGGACGCATCTTTGTTCGCACGCAGCGATGGGATCGAATTGGCGTGGAAACTGATCGACCCGCTGATCCAGAAAAGCGCTTCCCCAGAGGCGCCACCTCTGACCAGCTACGAAGCGGGCAGTTGGGGACCGGCAGAGTCCGAGCAATTACTGGCAGGCGATGGCAGGGTGTGGCGAATTGGCTGCGAACGTGCCTGGGGGTGCGGTGAACGAGATTTATAGCTACCCAGACAACCAGAACGTGGCGTGTGCGGCGGCGGACGAGTTCGTGCGCCTGGCGAATGAAGCTATCGCCGACCGCGGACGATTCAGCGTCGCCCTGGCGGGTGGATCCACGCCTAAAGAACTCTACCACTTGCTGACAACCGAAGATTACCGGGACGAACTGGATTGGGCGCAGGTTTACTTATTCTGGAGCGACGAACGCAACGTGCCGCCGGATCACCACGACAGCAATTACGGAATAGTACGCTATGCGCTGCTGGAATACGTCGCCATTCCGGAAGCCAACGTACACCGTATGCGTGGGGAGAACGCCCCGCTGGAGGCGGCGACTGAATATCACGACCAACTGGACAGGTTCTTCCAGCCTGCGCAAGCCGGGCTGCCCATCTTCGACCTGGTGCTACTGGGTATGGGCAGCGATGGTCACACGGCTTCACTGTTCCCCGACGACCCAACATTACAGGAAGCGCAACGCTGGGTGGCTGCCGTCGAGCACACCCGACCGCCGCCCCCGCTGGTGACGCGCCTGACCCTGACCCTGCCGGTGATCAACGCCGCCAGGAATGTGATTTTCCTGGTCACTGGCGAGAGCAAGGCCGAGGCCGTGCGGCGCATTTTTGACTCCGGAGAGCGGCTGCCGGCTGGGATGGTGCGACCTGAGCAGGGCAGGTTGGTGTGGATGTTGGATGAGGCCGCGGCGGCAGGCCTGCCTGCGGATTAGCGGGCGGATTCCCGGAATAAGTTTAGCTGATTCCCGTGTGGGACGTAATTACTCCATCTCCGAGAATTTGAGCAAGGTGAACACATCACCCGTATTCAGGAT
>Ga0209013_10002564_pt1 | contig 16412 bp, 10 predicted proteins | sample Cruoilmetagenom2_FD_187291 | JGI IMG/M metagenome (GOLD analysis project Ga0209013, IMG submission 187291) | Oil polluted marine microbial communities from Coal Oil Point, Santa Barbara, California, USA - Sample 2 (SPAdes) (version 2) | ecosystem: Environmental > Aquatic > Marine > Oil seeps ...
TAGCTCAATTGGCAGAGTCCCGGTCTCCAAAACCGGTTGTTGGGGGTTCGAGTCCCTCCTGGCCTGCCAGATTCGTTCGACTGGAGCCGGCGGCATGAAGTGGTGGACTCGTCTCAGAACATTCCTCTCGGAGGTCATGGTCGAAACCAAAAAGGTGACCTGGCCGTCCAAGTCGGAGGTCATCAACACGACGACTGTGGTGGTGATCGCATCGTTTATTTTCGGTATCTATCTCTACCTGTGTGATCTCGTTTTCTTGCTGTTGAGAAACCAACTGTTCGAAATTTTCAAGGTCTTTTCGTAAGGAGCTGCCCTTCATGGCCAAGCAGTGGTACATCATCCACACGTACTCGGGTTTCGAGGATCGTGTTCAGAAGACCCTCGAGCAGCGCGTCGAAGCGCTGGGCATGGAGGATTTTTTCGGCGACGTGCAGGTCCCAACCGAGACTGTCATTGAAGTGAAGAACGGCAAGAAGCGCGAAGTTCGACGGAAGTTCTTCCCGGGCTATGTCCTTGTCGAGATGGAGATGACCGACGACGCCTGGCACCTAGTCCGCAACACGCCGAAGGTGACCGGGTTTGTCGGCGCCGGCAAGAAGCCGACGCCGCTCACCGAGGAGGAGGTCAATCAGATCCTCCATCAATCGGTGGCGACCCAGGAGAAGCCGCGGCCGACGGAAATGTACGAGAAGGGTGAGAGCATCAGGATCATCGACGGGCCTTTCGCCTCGTTCAGCGGCGTTGTGGAGGAGGTCAACCTCGATCGTTCGACGTTGAAGGTGATGGTCACGATTTTTGGTCGTGAAACTCCGGTCGAAATGGAGTTTCGCCAAGTGCAGAAGCTCGTTTGAGGAGAAACGATGGCCAAGAAAATCATAGGAGAAATCAAGCTTCAGCTGCCCGGTGGGCAGGCCACGCCGGCGCCCCCTGTGGGCCCGGCTCTGGGGCAACACGGTCTGAATATCATGGACTTTTGCAAGGCGTTCAACGCCCGCACGCAGAAGGATCAGGGAATCATCATCCCTGTCGTCATCACGGTCTACGCCGATCGCACGTACTCCTTCATCACCAAGACCCCGCCCGCGTCGTTTCTTCTGCGCCGGGCGTCGGGCCTTGAAAAGGGCTCGGGAGAGCCGAACCGGCTCAAGGTCGGCACGGTGACGATGGCCAACGTGGAGGAAATCGCAACGACCAAGATGCCTGACCTCAATGCGGAGTCGCTCGATGCCGCGGTCCAGATCATCCTCGGCACGGCGCGATCCATGGGCATTGAAATCGGGGACGTGGCAGGAGTGATCGAGGTCGAGGAGGAGGAGGTGGCCGATGACTCGGAGATCTAAGAAATACCGTGAGTCGGCCGCCAAGCTCGAACGCCGACCGTATCCCCTCGAGGAAGCCATCGGGTTGGTGAAGGACTCAGCCTTCGCGGCGTTCGACGAAACGGTCGAGGTCGCGATGCGTCTGGGTGTGAACCCGCGTCACGCAGATCAGATGGTGCGAGGCACCGTCGTGCTTCCGCACGGCACCGGGAAACAGTTGACCGTGTTAGCGGTGTGCGAGGGACCGGCGCAGAAAGAGGCCGAGGCGGCCGGCGCCGACTTTGTTCTATCCGCCGACAAGGCGGTCGAGAAGATCCAGGGCGGTTGGCTCGAGGTCGATGCGATCGTGGCTACGCCGGACATGATGCGGCAGCTTTCGAAGGTCGGCCGGGTGCTCGGCCCCCGTGGATTGATGCCGAACCCCAAGTCGGGAACCGTGACGACAGACGTTGCCGATGCGGTCAACGACATCAAGGCCGGAAAGGTGGAATTCCGGGTCGACAAGACAGCGATCATTCATGCCCCGCTGGGCAAAGTGAGCTTCTCACATGAGAATCTCGTGGAGAATGCGCGCAGCCTCATTGATGCCGTTCAGAAAGCCAAACCGGCGACCGCCAAAGGCCGCTATCTGCACACGGTTTACCTGTGCTCGACCATGGGACCGGGTGTGCAGGTCGACCTGGTCAGCCTCGAAGCGAAGTAGGAGGAGAAAATGCTCACGAAAGAGCAGAAACACGAGCAGTCACTCGAGCTCCGCGACGGGCTGGCGGACGTCACGACGCTGTTCCTTCTCGAGAACGAAGGCTTGAACGTCAACGACGTCAACATTCTTCGGTCGCAGGTCCGGAAGACGGAAGCGACGTATAAGGTGGTCAAGAATACCGTCGTGCGAATGGCCGTCGAAGGTACCGAGATGGAGGGCATCACGCCGTTCTTGAGCGGGCCCAAGGTTCTCGCCTACACCTCAGGTGACGGCGCGGCTCTGGCCAAGGTGCTCAAGACGTTTATCAAGGACCACCCGCAGCTGAGCTTCAGGAACGCATACCTGGAGGGTCAAATTCTCGAGGCTGAGGATGCCGAGAAGATGGCGGACTTGCCGTCGCGAGATGAGCTGATCGCTCGCTTGCTGCAGATGTTGCAATCGCCGATCCGCCGCCTCGCGGTGGCCCTCAACGCGCCGCTCCAGCAGTTTGCAACCGTGATAGCGCAGATCGCTGAAAAGGGCGAAGAAACTCAAGAGATTCAGGAAGTCGAGGAAGCTCAAGAGGTTCACGAATCCCCGGAAGTCCCGAAAACTGAGGAAGCTCAAGAGCCTCAGGAATCCCCGGAAGTTCCGAAAGCTGAGGAAGTTCAAGAGCCCCAAGAAGCCCCGAAGGCTGAGGAAGCTCAAGGGCCTGAGGAAACGCAAGAGAAACAAGAAACTCAAGAATCCTAAGGAGGATCTGACAATGGCCCAATTAGAGAAAATGATGGATGAGATCAAGGGGATGACCGTTCTCGAGCTCAATGAGCTCGTGAAGGCTCTCGAAGATGAGTTCGGCGTCTCCGCCGCGGCTGCGGCCCCGGTGATGATGGCCGGAGCGATGCCCGGTGCTGGCGCTGCTGAGCAGGCAGCGGAGAAGACCGAGTTCGACGTCGTGCTGAGCTCGATTGGTGACAAGAAGATCAATGTCATCAAGGTCGTGCGCGAGGTCACCTCGCTCGGGCTCAAAGAAGCCAAGGAGCTGGTAGAGAGTGCGCCCACCACAGTCAAGGAGGGCGTCAACAAGGAAGAGGCCGAAGAGGTCAAGAAGAAGTTCGAAGAGGCCGGCGCTCAGATGGAGATCAAGTAACGCACAACGTGCACCTTGGCCCCTGGCTGCTGAGAGCATTATCTGATGACGCGGGGAGAGTTCGTCTCCTCGTGTTGAGCCCGGTCTTCTCACCGGGTTTTGAAACGAGGGGGGCGAAGGGTAGTCAGATGGCTGCCATTCGCCGCCCGTAGTAGACACCCGGTGAGATGGCCGGGTTTATTGGTCGGGAGGGAACGTCCATGACCACGAGTTCCAATGGGCGGTTGAGCTTCTCCAAGCATCTGTCCACAATTCCGCTGCCGAACATGATCCAGGTACAGAGAACCTCCTATGAGGGTTTTCTGCAGATGGATCTCCTGCCGGAAGAGCGCCTCTTTGGCGGTCTCCAGTCGGTGTTGTCCTCGATCTTTCCGTTCACCGATTTCCGCGAGACCTGCGAGCTGCAGTTCGTTCGCTACGAGATTGGCAACTGGACCTGCCGCTGTGGGCGCCTCGAGGGGTTACATCATCTGCGATTGACCTGCGAGCACTGCGGCGCCAGCTTCAAGGCCGGCAATCCTCACGAGGAATCGGTGGTCTGCCCCGACTGCGGCAAGGCGAACAAAAACCGCATCGAGGTGTGCAACCTATGCGGCACCTCGGTGGGTTTGCGTCTGAAGTTCTCGGCCGAGGAATGCCGCGAACGCGGTATGACCTATTCGGTTCCGGTACGTCTCACCTTCCGTTTGGTGACCTTTGACGTTGAAGAGGACGGCACCCGTCAGGTGAGAGACGTCAAGGAAGAGGAGCTCTATTTCGGAGAAATGCCCTTGATGACCGACACCGGCACCTTCATCATCAATGGCACCGAGCGCGTCATCGTCTCCCAGCTGCACCGGTCGCCGGGTGTGTTCTTCACCCTCGAAGGACCCAATGATTACCTCGCCAAGGTGGTGCCTTACCGCGGCTCATGGATCGAGTTCGAGTACGACAACAAGCAGATTCTATGGGTCCGCATCGACCGCAAGCGGCGGCTGCCCGGCACCGTCTTCCTGCGTGCGCTGAGCCCCGAGCTGGAAACCAACTCGCAGATCCTCCGTGGCTTTCACATTGTCTTCGATGCCCATCTCGGCGCAAAGAAGGACTCGGCGACGTTGATGCTCGACTCGAGGATTCTCGATATTGAAGACGAGCGCCAGAAGGCTCTTCGATTCCGAAAAGTGGCGGAGCCGACGCTCTTTGCCGGGCTGTCGCTTGACCGGAACATGCAGAGGCGGCTCGAGAAGACGACAGTTGCCAAGCCGACGAAGGTCAAGGTGAGCCGAGAGGATCTGTTGGGCGCGATCGTTGTCGACGACCTCGTGGACGACGAGACCGGAGAGGTCATCGTTGCCGCCAACTCGAGGGTCACCGACGAGGTTCTGGCTGCAGCCGAAGAGGCGGGTATTACCACCATCAGCCTTGCCTTTCCCGACTGGGATCCAGTTGGCGAAATCCTCCATCAAACTCTCGAAAAGGACACCGCGACCTCTCAGATGGGTGCGCGGATGGAAATCTATCGCCGACAGCGGCCGGGCGATCCGCCCACTGAAGAGTCGGCGACCACCCTCTTCAACGGTCTGTTCTTTGACGAGCGCAAGTACGACCTGTCCAAGGTTGGGCGGTTCAAATTCAACGCCAAGCTCGGTCTTGACAAGGATCCCGATCAACGGACGCTCGACGTCGATGATTTCTTGAACCTGGTTTCATACCTGCTGCATCTGCACCGCGATCTGGGGAGAGTTGACGATATCGATTCGCTCGCCAATCGCCGTGTGCGGACAGTGGGCGAGCTGATGGAAAATCAGTTTCGTATCGGTCTCGTGCGGATGGAAAGGGCGATCAAGGAGAAGATGTCGATTCATCCCGATATCGACTCGGCGATGCCGCGTGATCTCGTCAACTCGAAGCCGGTCATGGCCTCGGTGGACGAGTTCTTCGGATCGTCACAGCTCTCACAGTTCATGGACCAGACGAACCCGCTGTCGGAAGTCACCCACAAGCGGCGCCTGTCGGCGCTCGGCCCCGGTGGTCTCTCTCGAGAGCGGGCGGGCTTCGAGGTCCGTGACGTGCACTCCACGCACTATGGGAGAATTTGTCCCATCGAGACCCCGGAAGGACCGAATATCGGGTTGATCTCTTCGCTGTCGTGCTATGCCCGACTCAATCCGATGGGCTACATCGAGTCCCCATATAAAAAGGTGGAGGACGGGCGCGTTCTCGAGCACGTGCAGATCACCCAGGTCGGAGACACGAGCTTCGAGCTGGGTCAGGTCGTGCAGCGCGAGGACTTCGAAAAGGCCAACGCCTCGGTCCGGCGGTCGAAGACCAAAAAGGTCGAGGCCTGGGGCAAGCCCCATGCGTTCTACCTCGCTGCCTGGGAGGAGGAGAACCTCAATATCGCCCAGGCCAACGCGCGTGTCGATGACAAGGGCCGATTGGTTGACGACAAGGTAATCGCGCGATCCGGCGGCGAGTTTCTGGTCATCGACCGCGATCAGGTGAACTTCATCGACGTCTCGCCGCGGCAGGTGGTGTCGGTGGCAGCGGCGCTGATTCCATTCCTCGAGCACGACGATGCCAACCGGGCGCTGATGGGTTCGAACATGCAGCGGCAGGCGGTTCCGCTGGTGCGGCCCGAGGCGCCGGTGGTCGGCACCGGCATGGAGTCGGTGGTGGCTGAGGATTCAGGCGCGGTCGTGGTCTGCCGGCGGGCCGGCGTGGTCGACAAGGTCGACTGCCAGCGCATCATTGTTCGTGTCGAGGGCGAAGGCGAAGGTGAGTTTGGGGCCGACATCTACCAGCTGACCAAGTTCCGGCGTTCGAACCAGAACACATCCATCAACCAGAAGCCCCTGGTCGAAGAGGGCCAGCGGGTGGTCGAGGGCCAGGTGCTGGCCGATGGTCCCAATACCCAGAGTGGCGAGCTCGCCCTTGGACACAATGTGCTGGTCGCCTTCATGCCGTGGCGTGGCTACAACTACGAGGATGCGATCGTCGTTTCTCAGCAGCTGGTCAAGGACGACAAGTACACGTCGATTCATATTGAGGAGTTCGAGACCTCGGCCCGCGACACCAAGCTCGGCCCCGAAGAAATCACTCGCGACATACCGAACGTTTCCGAGTCGGCCCTCGCCCACCTCGACGATGCCGGCATCATCCACGTTGGTGCTCAGGTTCGACAGGGATCGATCCTTGTCGGCAAGGTGACCCCAAAGGGGGAGACACAGCTCACACCGGAGGAGAAGCTGCTTCGCGCGATTTTCGGCGAGAAGGCCGGTGACGTGCGCGATGCGTCGCTACGCTGCCCGCCGGGCATCGAGGGGGTGGTCGTAGGTGTCCAGATCTTTGCCCGCAAGGGCGTCGACAAGGATTCTCGCCAGCTCACCATCGAGAACGAGGAGATCGAGCGCATCCGCACCAATTCGGAGGATGAGAAGCGAATCATCCTCGAGGTTCGCGACTCGAAAATTGAAAAGCTGCTCACCGGCGCGGTCGTGGTCGAGGATGTTGCTCTCCGCAAGGGCGGAGAGGTGCTCGTCGAGAAGGGCAAAAAGCTGACGGCGGAGACGCTCGGCCGGCTCAAAGTCGGGCAGGTCAAATCGTTGCCGCTCAAGAAGGCGGCTCTGCTCGATAAGGTGCGTCTGATCATCCGCCAGGCGGAATCCCAGGTCGAGGTCCTCGACCAGGTCAACCAGGAGCGAATCGAGCTCCTTCGCCTGGGAGACGATCTGCCTCCCGGAGTGATCAAACAGGTCAAGGTCTTCATCGCGATGAAGCGCAAGCTTCAGGTCGGTGACAAGATGGCTGGCCGCCACGGTAATAAGGGCGTGATCTCACAGGCTCTGGCCGAGGAGGACATGCCGTTCCTTCCGGACGGGACCCCGGTGGAGATCGTTCTCAACCCGCTCGGCGTACCGTCGCGGATGAATGTCGGGCAAATCCTCGAGACCCATCTCGGCTGGGCCGGTCACGAGCTTGACATGAGCTTTGCGACACCGGTATTTGAAGGCGCTGACGAGGATGAGATTCGTGAGATGCTCGAAAAGGCGGGCCTCCCAGAGGACGGGAAGAGCCTGCTGTATGACGGTGTCACCGGCGAAGCTTTCGAGCAACGGGTGACGGTCGGCTACATCTATATGCTCAAGTTGAGTCACCTGGTGGACGACAAGATCCACGCGCGGTCCATTGGGCCCTACTCGCTCATCACCCAGCAGCCGCTGGGCGGCAAGGCCCAGTTCGGTGGCCAGCGGTTGGGAGAGATGGAGGTTTGGGCGCTGGAGGCGTTTGGTGCGTCCCATACCCTCCAGGAGCTCTTGACGGTCAAATCGGATGATGTCGAGGGACGTGCCAAGGTCTACGAGGCGATCGTCAAGGGGCAGGTGCCTGAGGAACCGGGGCTGCCGGAGTCATTCAATGTGTTGGTGAGAGAGCTGCAAGCGCTCGGGCTCGATGTCGAGTTGCTGCAGCAGGATGACGAGTGAGGGGGATGGAATCCATGGAGCGATCAAGCCTGAGCGAAGTTCGTAGCTTCTTCGAGAAGCCGAAGCCCCTCAACGATTTCAACGCCATCAGATTGGGGCTTGCAAGCCCTGAGAAGATCAGGTCCTGGTCTCACGGCGAGGTGATCAAGCCGGAGACCATCAACTACCGGACCTTCAAGCCGGAGAGAGACGGCCTTTTCTGCGCCAAGATCTTCGGCCCGGTGACCGACTGGGAGTGCTTGTGCGGCAAATACAAGCGCATGAAGTACCGCGGCGTCGTATGCGACAAATGCGGCGTCGAGGTCACCAAGTCCAAGGTTCGCCGCGAACGCATGGGTCACATCGAGCTCGCGGCGCCTGTATCTCACGTGTGGTTCTTCAAGGGATTGCCTTCACGCATCGGCCTGCTCCTGGACATGACCATGCGCCAGCTCGAACGGGTTCTGTACTTTGAGGCTTACGTCGTCGTCGATCCGGGCGACACACCCCTCGAGGACCAGCAGGTGCTGAGCGAGGAAGAGTACCGTCAGGCCAAGGAAGAGTATGGCGAGGCCTTTGTCGCGGGGATGGGGGCGGAGGCGGTTCGAACCCATCTCGAACGTCTCGATCTCGATGATATGGCCGCCGAGCTGCGCATGGTCATGCGCACTGAAACCGCGATCATGCGTCGCCAGAAGGCGGCCAAGCGGCTCAAGCTGGTGGAAGCCCTCAGGCGCTCCGGCAACCGCCCCGAGTGGATGATCGTGGAAGTGATTCCCGTGCTGCCGCCGGAGCTGCGGCCGCTGGTGCCGCTTGACGGCGGACGCTTTGCGACGTCGGATCTCAACGATCTCTACCGGCGGGTGATCAACCGCAACAACCGCCTCAAAAAGCTCCTCGATCTGCGCGCTCCCGAGGTGATCGTGCGCAATGAAAAACGGATGCTGCAAGAGGCGGTGGATGCGCTCTTCGACAACGGCCGCCGGGGCCGCGTCATCAAGGGTTCCAACAACCGGCCGCTCAAATCCCTATCCGACAACCTCAAAGGCAAACAGGGCCGATTCCGCCAAAACCTCCTCGGCAAGCGCGTCGACTACTCGGGTCGATCGGTGATCGTGGTCGGGCCGGAGCTCAAGCTGCATCAGTGCGGACTACCGAAGAAGATGGCCCTCGAGCTCTTCAAACCCTTTGTCTACCGGGAGCTCGAGGAGCGGGAGTTGGCGACCACCATCAAAATGGCGAAGGAGCTCGTCGAGCTCCAGACCCCCGAGGTGTGGGACGCCCTGGAGAAAGTCATCAATGAGCATCCGGTGCTTCTCAACCGGGCGCCGACGTTGCACCGCCTCGGCATTCAGGCCTTTGAACCGGTACTGGTCGAGGGCAAGGCGATCAAGATCCACCCGCTGGTCTGCGCGGCCTATAACGCGGACTTTGACGGCGACCAAATGGCGGTCCATGTGCCGCTGTCGCCCAAGGCGCAGCTCGAGGCATACATTCTCATGATGTCTGCCCGCAACATTTTGTCTCCGGCAAGCGGGCGGCCGCTGGCGGTGCCGTCGCAGGACATGGTCATCGGGATCTACTACCTGACCACCGAGAACTACAGGGCGAAGGGTGGCGGTAAGACCTTTGCCTCGGCCGAGGACGTATTCCTGGCCTACACCGCTGGCGTGGTGGGGACCCAGGCGCCCATTCAGCTACGGTTTTCCGGGAAGTTGATCGATCTGGTCGCCCAGGGTGGTAGCCAGGACATGCTGCATGCGGACATGATCGAGGTTGAGGACATGCTGCTCGAGACCACGGTCGGACGGGTGCTTTTCAACATCGAGCTGCCGGAAGATATGCCGTTCATCAATGGTCAGCTGCGCAAGAAAGGGCTGCAGAACCTCGTCGCCTTCTCGATCATGAACATGGGACACGATCCCACAGTGACTCTGCTCGACAACCTCAAGGAGATCGGCTTCGAGTATGCCACGCGCTCCGGACTTTCATTGTCGAGCACCGACATGGTGATTCCCGACAGCAAACAGTCGCAGCTCGAAGCCGCGCACGCCGAGGTGGATGAGGTGGAAGATCAGCGCAGGAAGGGGCTCATCACCGCGGGTGAGCGCCACAACAAGATTATCGACATCTGGCACCGGGTGACCGAGGACGTGGCCAAGGAGATGTTCGCCGACATGTCGTCGCTGGACGCGGAGTCGGGTCAGTTCAACCCGATCTTCATGATGGCGGACTCCGGCGCCCGCGGTTCGCGGGAACAGGTGCGGCAGCTCGCCGGTATGCGAGGGCTGATGGCGAAGCCGTCAGGCGAGATCATGGAAACTCCGATCACCGCCAACTTCCGCGAAGGGCTTTCGGTGTTGCAGTACTTCATCTCGACCCACGGAGCGCGTAAAGGGTTAGCCGACACAGCGCTCAAGACCGCCGATTCCGGGTATCTCACCCGGCGGCTGGTCGATGTGGCGCAGGATGTGATCGTCGTCGAGCACGACTGCGGTACCGAGAACGGTATCGAGGTTTCGGCCATCACCGAGGGTGGCGAAATCCTCGAGCAGCTACGCGATCGTGTTGTCGGGCGGGTGGCGGCAGAGGATGTCTACGACCCCATTGAAGACGTCCGGATCTGCCCCGTGAACACTGAAATTACGGAGGCCATCGCCAGCGAGATCCAGGAGGCCGGCATCGAACGGGTCCGCATTCGCAGTGCGCTCACCTGTGAAACCGAGCGCGGCGTATGCCAGCTGTGCTACGGCCGCATGCTGGCGAGCGGGCGGATGGTGGAAATCGGCGAGGCGGTGGGGATCATCGCTGCGCAGTCGATCGGCGAGCCGGGCACTCAGCTCACCATGCGGACATTCCACTACGGCGGCACCGCGACGCGCGGCACCGAATCGTCACATCACGTGGCAAATCACCAGGGCAAGATCAAGTTTCTCAACATTGCCGCGGTCATCGACAAGGAGGGTGAGACGGTCGCGATCTCACGAACCGGCAAGATCGTCATCCTCGACGAGCGGCAGCGCGAAAAGGAGCGCTACTCGGTGGCTTACGGTTCGCACCTTCTGGTCAAAGACGGGCAGGAGGTCGAGCCCGGAACCCCGTTGGTCGAGTGGGATCCTTTCACCTCGGCCATCCTGACGGCTATCGCGGGAAAGGTGAAGTTCCACGACCTGGTCGAGGGCGAAAACGTACGCGAGGAGATCGACAAGCTGACCGGCCACGCGCATAAGATCGTCATCGAACCGCTGGGTTCCGGCAAACGCATTCCGACCCTCGAGGTGGTTGGCAAGGGCCGGGGTAAAAACAAGGAAACGCGGCGCTATCAGCTGCCGATCGGTTCCCACCTCGCGGTGGCCGAGGGAGAAGATCTGGCGGCGGGCGACGTGCTTGCCAAGATTCCGCGCGAGATGTCCAAGACCAAGGACATTACCGGCGGTCTGCCGCGAGTGGTCGAGCTCTTCGAGGCGCGCAAACCCAAGGACCCGGCGGTCGTTTCGGAGATCGATGGGACGATTGTCATCACCGAACCTGTGCGGGGCCAGCGCCGCATCATGGTCGAGGGCGCGAGTGACGAGCATCGGGAGTACTCGATTCCGCGCTATGCCCACGTCTCGGTGCAGGAGGGCGAGTTCATCCAGGCGGGCGACTCCCTGACTGAAGGCGCCGTCAACCCGCACGACATTCTCTCGATCCTCGGTGAAACGGAGATGCAGCGACACCTGGTGGACAAGATTCAGGAGGTCTATCGTTCACAGGGCGTGACCATCAATGACAAGCACATCGAGGTGATCGTTCGCCAGATGATGCGCTTCGTGAAGGTTGTGGATCCCGGCGACACCGATCTCCTCCTCGACCAGCAGATTCCACGCTATCTCTTCCAGAGCGAGAATGACCGGGTGATCGAGGCTGGCGGCGAGCCCGCAACCGCGACCTCGCTCCTGCTCGGTATCACCAAGGCCTCGCTTGCCACCGAATCGTTCATCTCGGCGGCATCGTTCCAGGAGACGACCCGCGTGCTGACCGAGGCGGCGGTTTCTGGAAAGGTGGACAACCTCCACGGCCTCAAGGAGAACGTGATCGTGGGTCGGCTGATCCCGGCGGGCACCGGCGCGCCTCGTTACCGCCGCACAATCATCGATCCGGTCCCGGAGGAGGAGATGGAACCGCGCGAGGAGCCGGACAACCTGTATCGCGAGATGACCGAGGCTGCGACCGCCCTCATGGATGCTAAACCCGAAAAACCGGTCGTCGAGAGCGAGAAATAAGTTCTCCCGCCTCAACAATTTGACCACGGCCGCCCACCACGGGCGGCCGTTTTTTTTGCGTCTGAAAAGCTTCCCATTTTTGAGGAGTAAGCTATTAGCTGTTAGCAATTAGCTCTTAGCCCATCGCACGGCATTCATCGCCGCCGCGCTAATGGCTAACAGCTAATAGCTAACAGCTAATTCGGAACCACCTCAGTGGCAAAGATCTATCCGGCGCAGCCATGTGTTCAATACCCGATGAATGCCTGTGTGGCTTGACACCACCGCGTTTCTCCAGTATTCTTCCGCGGCTCTGGATTGTGTCCGGAGTCCAACAACTCAGGAAGCCTTCAAGTGGCGTTGTCACTTGATTTTATGAACCGTTAGCAGGGAGCGACCATGCCCACAGTCTCGCAGTTGGTCCGCCAGGGCCGCAAGATATCGACCGAAAAGACCAAGAGTCCGGCGCTGCAGGCCTGTCCGCAGCGGCGGGGGGTGTGTACCCGGGTCTTTACAACTACTCCGAAGAAGCCGAACTCGGCCCTCCGCAAGGTGGCTCGTGTGCGTCTGACCAACGGAATTGAGGTAACAGCCTATATTCCGGGTGAAGGGCACAATCTTCAGGAGCACTCGCAGGTGATGATCCGTGGCGGCCGGGTGAAGGATCTTCCGGGTGTCCGCTATCACATAATTCGCGGCACGATGGACAGCCAGGGCGTCGAAGGTCGGCGTCAGGGGCGATCCAAATACGGTACGAAGCGGCCGAAGATCTAGGAGCAAGAGAATGTCTCGGCGAACAACGATCGAAAAGCGCGAGATCCTGCCCGACCCGGTGTACAACTCGCGTCTGGTGACAAAGTTCATCAACAACGTGACCAAGGCGGGCAAGAAAACGATTGCAGAGCGGATTTTTTACGGCGCGCTCGGTTTGATTAAAGAACGGACCGGCGACGATCCGGTCAAGGTATTCAAACGGGCCGTTGACAACTCGAAGCCGCAGGTCGAGGTGAAGTCGCGGCGGGTGGGCGGCTCCACCTACCAGATTCCGATCGAGGTGCCATCGGACCGCCAGCAGGCGTTGGCGATCCGCTGGTTGATTGGGTTCGCCAAGGCTCGTCACGAGAAAACGATGATGCAGAAGCTCGCGGGCGAGTTTCTCGACGCAGCGGCGAATCGCGGCGGCGCCATCAAGAAGCGTGATGACACCCATCGCATGGCGGAGGCGAACAAGGCCTTCGCTCACTATCGCTGGTAACGGAGAGATAAAAGACTGAAACGTCAGCAGCTCGCAGGAGATCTTTGAAAACATGTCCCGTGTCATCCCACTTGCTCAGGTCCGGAATATCGGCATCATGGCCCACATTGATGCCGGTAAGACGACGACTACCGAGCGTGTGCTCTATTACACGGGCATCAATTACAAGATCGGCGAGGTCCACGACGGGACCGCGACCATGGATTGGATGCCCCAGGAGCAGGAGCGGGGCATTACCATCACGTCTGCCGCGACAACCTGTTTCTGGCGCGACGATCGCATCAACATCATTGACACCCCGGGCCATGTCGACTTCACAGCCGAGGTCGAGCGCAGCCTGCGCGTTCTCGACGGCGCAGTAGCTGTTTTCTGTGCGGTTGGCGGCGTCGAACCGCAGTCGGAAACTGTATGGCGGCAAGCTGACCGCTACGGCGTTCCGCGGGTCGCGTTTGTCAACAAAATGGACCGGGTGGGCGCCAATTTTGCGGGCGTCACCGAGCAGATCCGAGAGAAGCTCCGCGCCAACCCGGTGCCGGTTCAGATTCCCCTCGGCTGTGAGGAGGAGTTTGCCGGGATCATCGACCTTGTACGTCTCAAAGCGTACCGCTATCACGACGAATCTCTCGGCGCCGAGTATCACGAGGAAGAGATTCCAGAGGATTACCGGGCCGAGGCGGAGGAGTATCGTGAGCGTCTCCTAGAGGCGGTTGCCGAGACATCCGAAGAGCTCCTCGACCGGTACCTGGGTAAGGGCTCGCTCGACGACGGCCAGATCATTGCAGGATTACGTGTGGGGACGATCAGCGGCATGCTGGTGCCGGTGCTGTGCGGCTCGGCCTTCAAGAACAAGGGCGTGCAGCCGCTGCTCGACGCGGTAGTGGACTACCTGCCGTCACCGCTCGATGTTCCCCCCATAGAGGGTTTCACCCCCGACGGCAAGGGGGTCTCCGTCCGCAACGCCGCCGATGACGAACCGTTCTCGGCGCTGGTCTTCAAGATCATGACGGATCCCTTTGTCGGACAGCTGTCGTTCATCCGCATTTACTCGGGAAGTCTCGCCACCGGTTCCTCGGTGATCAACGCCGCCACCGGCAAGTCCGAACGCATTGGTCGCCTGCTCAAGATGCACGCGAACAAGCGCGAGGAGATTTCCGACGTGTACGCCGGCGACATTTGCGCGGTGGTCGGTCTGCGTAACGCCGATACCGGTGACACCATCTGTGATCGCAAACATCCCATCGTGCTTGAAGCCATGCATTTCCCCGAGCCGGTGATTGCGGTGGCCATCGAACCGAAGACGAAGGCTGATCAGGACCACCTCGGCGCCGCCCTCGACAAGCTGACCCACGAGGATCCCACCTTTCACGTCACAACCGACGAGGAGACGGGCCAGACCATTATCTCAGGGATGGGTGAACTTCACCTGGAGATCATCGTCGATCGCCTGACCCGCGAGTTCAAGATTGGGGCCAAGGTCGGCCGTCCGCAGGTGGCCTATCGTGAGGCCATCACCGAGGAAGCAGAGGGTGAGGGGCTCTTCGTTCGTCAAACGGGCGGTCACGGCCAATACGGCCACGCGAAGATCCGGATCTGGCCCCTGGGCGACGGAGCCGGTTTCGAGTTCGTAGACGAGATCAAACGGGGCGTCATCCCGCGCGAGTTCATCCGCCCCGTGGAGCTCGGCATCCGGGAGGCCATGGATCGCGGGGTGCTTGCAGGCTACCCGTTGATGGGCGTCGGCGTCGCCCTCTACGATGGTTCTTTCCACGAGGTTGACTCCTCGGAGCTGGCGTTCAAGGTTGCAGGGTCTTTGGCTCTTCAAGATGCGGCGAAGGACGCCCGCCCGGTGATCATGGAGCCGGTGATGGAGGTTGAGGCGGTGACCCCCGAGGAGTACCTCGGCGACGTGATCGGCGATCTCAACCGTCGTCGCGGCCGGGTGCTCGGCATGGAGTCGCGCGCCGGATTTCAGGTTGCGACCGTGTATGTACCCCTTTCCGAGATGTTCGGCTACGCCACCGACCTGCGGTCACAGACTCAGGGGCGGGCCACCTACACCATGCAGTTCGACCATTACGACGAGGTGCCTCAGCGGAAGGCTGATGAAATCGTTTCACGCGCCACGGGAATGACGGCGTAAGGAGGCAAGATATGGCCAAGGAGAAGTTCGAGCGGACGAAGCCGCACGTCAACATCGGGACGATTGGTCACGTGGACCATGGGAAGACGACGTTGACGGCGGCAATAACGAAGACGTTGGCTGCGAAGGGGCTTGCGGATTACACGCCGTTTGACTCGATTGACAAGGCGCCTGAGGAGAAGGCGCGGGGGATCACGATCAACACGGCGCACGTGGAGTACGAGTCGGAGAACCGGCACTACGCGCACGTGGACTGTCCGGGGCACGCGGATTATGTGAAGAACATGATCACGGGAGCGGCGCAGATGGATGGTGCGGTGTTGGTGGTATCGGCGGCGGACGGGCCGATGCCGCAGACGCGGGAGCACATTTTGTTGGCGCGTCAGGTGGGTGTGCCGTACATCATCGTGTACATGAACAAGGTCGACCAGGTGGACGACGAGGAGCTTTTGGATCTCGTTGAGCTAGAGGTTCGGGAGCTGTTGAGCGAGTACGATTTTCCTGGGGACGACATTCCTGTGATCCGGGGGTCGGCGTTGAAAGCCGGGGAGTCGGACGATCCTGATTCCGAGGAGTGCAAGTCGATCTGGGAGCTTCTCGAGGCGATGGACTCGTACATACCGGAGCCGGAGCGTGACATCGACAAGCCGTTTTTGATGCCGATCGAGGACGTGTTCACGATCTCGGGACGCGGGACGGTTGTGACGGGTCGGATCGATCGCGGCAAGGTGAAGGTTGGCGAGGAGATGGAGGTCGTGGGCATCCGGCCGACGATGAAGAAGGTGGTAACGGGCGTGGAGATGTTCCGCAAGCTCCTGGACAGTGGTGAGGCCGGCGACAATGTTGGTTTACTGCTGCGGGGGACGGAGCGGACGGACGTTGAGCGCGGGCAGGTGGTTGCGAAGCCCGGGTCGATCACGCCGCACAAGAAGTTTCGCGCCGAGGTGTATGTGTTGACGAAAGAGGAGGGGGGTCGTCACACGCCGTTCTTCCGTGGATACCGGCCGCAGTTTTTCTTCCGCACGACGGACGTAACGGGGGCGGTGAATCTGGACGAAGGTGTGGAGATGGTGATTCCCGGGGACAACACGAACCTGGAGGTGGAGCTGATCACCGACATCGCGATGGAGAAGGGGCTGCGCTTCGCGATTCGCGAGGGCGGCCGAACCGTCGGCGCCGG
>Ga0209013_10002565_pt1 | contig 16406 bp, 14 predicted proteins | sample Cruoilmetagenom2_FD_187291 | JGI IMG/M metagenome (GOLD analysis project Ga0209013, IMG submission 187291) | Oil polluted marine microbial communities from Coal Oil Point, Santa Barbara, California, USA - Sample 2 (SPAdes) (version 2) | ecosystem: Environmental > Aquatic > Marine > Oil seeps ...
GCCATATCAGGTGTAATTTTAAATTCGCGCCGGTAATCGACTGCTCGTTTACCCATCCATGAGTTGAAGACGGCCTTGACGGCGATCTCCAGTTGTTCGTAGGGGTCCTCCGGGAATGGCCGACCGGTTTGTTCAGCTATTACGCGAAGAAATCGTTTGCAGATCTCTTCCAGGTCAGTGGCTGACAGACCGACATCTTCTGAAACATGGGCCTTCTGTTTTACAGCAGAGAACTGTTTGTCGAAAAGTTCATCATCAATGCCAAGTGCTACTTTGCCAAACAGCTGGATAAAACGACGGTAGGAATCATAGCCGAAGCGCTCGTCACCAGTCTGTTTGATCTCACCTTTGAGGGTTTCCGAGTTCAGGCCAAGGTTCAGGATCGTGTCCATCATGCCTGGCATGGACATGGCAGAACCGGAACGGACAGACACCAGCAGCGGGTCCTCAGCATCGCCAAATTTTTTGCCAGTGGCATTTTCCACTGCCTGCATTTGCAGGTGTACCTGGTCCATCAATCCCGCAGGCAGCGCATTATCATTTGAATCAATGAAGTCAAGACAGGCTTCAGTGGTAATGACAAAACCAGGTGGGACATTGAGGCCAATCTGAGTCATTTCGCACAGATTCGCCCCCTTTCCGCCCAGCAATGTCTTGTTTTTTCCATCGCCTTCTGTGAAGTTGTAAACCCATTTTTTATCTGCTGCTGAATTTTCCACTTGTACTGACCTCGGGAGAATGTTTGTAATAATTTTTGTGTAATTTCTTATTATGACAAAGCAAGGTTCCAGCCGACAGTAAAAAATGCAGTTTTTAGATTAAAGATAAAAGATCAAAGACAAATAACTGATTTACCTCAGTGTCCTCTGTAGTCATCGTTTTTTGATTTTCTGACTTGAAACTTGAAACTTGAAACTTTTTCCCTTCTGTCCATCCCCTGTATACTGGACGGTTACTGACGACCTACGACCGAGAGCCTGCGATGTCCGACCATAAAATTACCTTCACTTACCTGTCACAGGAAGATCTCCTGGAGGCTGGCTGCTTCGATATTAGCATGGCGATGGAGGTGGCAGAAAAGACCCTGCTGGCCTTCAAGGATAACCGTATATTGTTCCCGGAGAAGATTGTACAGATCTTTGACCAGGCCTCGCAGGACCGTATTAACTGTTTGCCTGCCACCTTGCTGGATGAAAAGGTAAGCGGGGTAAAGTGGGTTTCTGTTTTTCCGGGCAACCCGGCGCTACATGGTGCGCAAAACCTGTCTGCTATTTTTGTGCTTTCCGAGATCGAGAAGGGCTTTCCCACGGCTGTCATGGAAGGCACACTTGCTTCGAATATGCGTGTTGCAGCCATGGGCGGGGTTGCAGCCAGGCATCTGTCGCGTGAGGACAGTGAAGTAATAGGTTTCATCGGCGCAGGAGAACAGGCGAAGATGCACTTGCTGTCAATGAAAGTGGTAAGACCCGGTCTGAAAGAGTGTCGGGTTGCAGCAAAAACTATTGAGGAAGAGCAGCAGTTTATCAGTGAGTTGTCACCGCTGTTTCCAGATATGGAATTTGTTGGAGCGAATACGCATGGGCGTGCTGCGATGGAGGATGCTGATATACTGGTCACGGCGACCAGTGCTCAGGCACCGTTATTGAAAGCCTCCTGGATGAAACCGGGTGCATTCTACAGCCACATTGGCGGCTGGGAAGATGAATACGAGGTGGCTCAGCAATGTGACAAGATTGTCTGTGATGACTGGGACACAGTCACCCACCGCACCCAGACGTTGAGCCGCATGTATGCCGAAGGGCTGATTTCCGGCGCCAACATCCATGCCGATCTGCATGAACTGGTATCGGGACATAAGCCAGGTCGCGAGTCCGACGATGAACGCATCTACTTTAATGCTGTTGGACTGGCCTATATCGATGTTGCCATCGGATTGTCGATGTACAGGCGAGCCATAAATGCCGGTTGCGGTCAGGAACTTGATCTACAGCAATGCATGATCTTTGAGCATGAGAATATAATGCAACAGGTGAGATTATAGAAGCTGTGTAGCCTGGGCTGAGGCTCGAAGCCCGGCATTCCTTAAATCAAACACCTGTTTTTGGGCTTCGTGCCTCAGCACCAGCCGACGCATACAAGTTGCGAAAATAGACATGTTCAAACGATTAGACAATACCCCTGAAAAGCTTGTTACCGTTACGATAGAGGGCCAGCCAGTCGTGGTGCCTGCCGGTGAGACCGTAGCTGCCGCAGTACTCGCCAGTGGTCTGGGCCATACACGTACGACACCTGTTTCCGATACCCCGCGCGCACCTTTCTGTCTGATGGGTGTGTGTTATGAATGCCTGATGGTGATCAATGGCCAGCCCAATCAGCGGGCCTGCAGGAAAGTCGTAGATGAAGGCATGACTATAGAGCGTCAGCACGGGTTGGGTGAACTGTCAACGTGAAAGATCATTATTCACTGGTGATCATCGGTGCAGGCCCAGCCGGACTGGCTGCTGCGGTTGTCGCAGCTGAATACGGTCTCGCTGTTGCCCTGCTTGATGAGCAGGCCGCACCGGGTGGGCAGATCTATCGGGCGATGGAATCTATTCCGACTGAGCGGGCCGAGCTGCTAGGGGCTGAGTACCAGCGGGGCAGGAGACTGGTCTCTGCTTTCCGGGATTCAGGCGTCGATTACTTCCCGAATACGCAGGCCTGGTCACTGAACCACAGACGTGAAATAGGCCTGTTGCGCGACAGCACGCCAGGCATGATCACAGCTGACCAGGTTTTGCTGGCGAGTGGCGCGATGGAGCGTCCCATACCCTTTCCTGGCTGGACTCTGCCGGGCGTCATGAATGCCGGTGCAGGACAAATTCTTATGAAGGCCCATGGCATCATTCCTGCCGATGGTGTTGTGCTGGCCGGTTCCGGACCACTGCTGCTGTTACTGGCCTGGCAGTACCTGCATGCCGGCGTGAAGATGAAAGCGATACTTGATCTCACCCCTGTGCGTAATCACCTGCGTGCGCTGCCGCATCTGCCGCGTGCTCTGCTGGCCGGTCATTACCTGTTGAAAGGGATGGCCTACAAGAGAGACCTCAAACGGGCTGGCATCAGTACATTGCATAATGTTAGTGGGCTAGATGCAAAGGGTAAGGAACAGCTTGAGTCAATCAGCTTCACCCACCAGGGTCGGCAACAAACCATCGAGACAGATATGCTGCTGGTTCACTTCGGTGTCATTCCCCACAGCCATTTGTCTCGGGCCGCCGGATGTGAGCATAACTGGGACAGCAGCCAGCAGTGCTGGCGTCCGCAGCGGAATGACTGGGGTCAAAGTAGCATCGACGGTATCCTGATTGCCGGTGACGGTGCGGGTATCGGGGGCGCCCGCACGGCAGAACATGACGGCCGGCTGGCAGCTTTACAGGTTGTACACTTACTCGGTCGGATAGATTTACATGAACGTGACCAGCTGGCCCGTAACGACAGAAAATGGATGCGCGAAGAACTGCATATCCGGCCTTTCCTGGAGGCCTTTTTTCATATACCCGGCAAACTGCTCAGTATCCCGGACGATAACACTATCATCTGCCGCTGCGAGGAAGTTACAGCTGGCGAGATACGTAAAGCCGTCGCCGATGGCCACAGTGACAGCAACCAGGTCAAGTTCCTGACTCGCTGCGGTATGGGGCCCTGCCAGGGTCGGCAGTGTGCCGATGCCGTCGCACATATAGTTGCAGCTGCAGGTGGGCAAAGTATAGATCAGGGTGGTCATTATCGGGGGCGTCCACCTGTAACACCATTAACACTGGGTCAACTCGCCTGCCTGACTTCCGAGGAAACAGAATGAAGACCGATGTCCTGATCATCGGCGGTGGCCTGATGGGGTTCTCAACTGCCCTGCAGCTGGCGAAACGTGGCACACGCTGCATCGTGCTGGATAAGGACAGTCCGGGGCGCCACGCTTCCGGCGTCAATGCCGGTGGTTTACGCCAGCTCAATCGACATCCGTCTGAAATACCGTTATCGGTAGCCGCCGCAGAAATGTGGCATAACATTGAGTCATTGCTTGATAGTGACTGTGATACCCATTTCCCCGGGCAGATTCGGATTGCGGAAAATGCTGAAGATATGCTGCAGCTGGAAGAACGTGCCGCGATGGTTCGTGCTATGGGTTTTGAACACGAGGAGATTATCGGCCAGCAGGAGTTGTACCAACTGGTGCCGACACTGGTTCCGCACTGCAAGGGTGGCCTGATTTGCCGCAATGACGGTTACGGTCGCCCATTCCATGCACTCGATGCCTTTCGCCGCAAGGCATGTTCACTGGGTGTGGAATATCATGCAACTGCACGGGTGGATGCGATAGAGCGCAAAAGAGATAAATGGCGTGTGAATACACCGAAAGGTGAGTTCCGCGCACCGGTGCTGGTCAACTGCGCGGGTGCCTGGGCCGGCCGTGTAGCCAGCGCGCTGGGTGAGTCCGTGCCTGTAAAAGCCGCTGCCCCGATGTTGATGATTACCGAACGTCTGCCCCGTTTCATTGAGCCGGTGATTGGTGCGGCGAGCCGCAAGCTCTCCTTCAAGCAGATGCAAAATGGCACTCTGCTGATCGGTGGAGCCCATCTGGCAGAGCTGGATTTCGAACATCAGACCACTGACATGAACTGGGCGAAACTTGCCGTCAGTGCACGTACTGTAATGGCCCTGTTTCCGCAACTGGAAAATGTACGCATCGTGCGTGCCTGGGCGGGTATTGAAGCCTTTATGCCGGACAATCTTCCCGTTATCAGCAGGAGCATTGCGTCACCCGATGCCTACCATGCCTTTGGTTTTTCTGCGCATGGTTTTCAGCTGTCTCCGATAGTCGGCAAGATCATGTCACAATTGATACTTGACGGTCAGACCGAGTTAGCTATCGGACCATTCAGTATTCAACGGTTCTGAGATATCCGGAATTAACAGGGCTGCCATAATTAATCAGAGGTTCCTTAAACTTGTGACCTTTTATTTTACCTTTGGTTAAAATTTTCAATGCCTGTTTAGCAACCGGGTATTCCACAACCACATAAGAACGAGCATCAGATATATTAATCTTGTCGATCTGATGTAGTCGATTGTGAGCTGTTCGAAGAATACAAAGCACAAAATAGATATTATATTTATTTTAATGTGACAGCTGTGGCCTGACATATAACGATGGCTATAGGGTATATTACTGCCCACTGGCTACCTGCCATCGTGATGGAGGTCGTGTGGAGTCAATCATTTCAATCAGGAATCTTAGCAAGACCTATGCGTCGGGCCTGTGTGCGCTTAGCAATATCAATCTGGATATTCATCAGGGAGAGATCTTTGCCCTGCTGGGCCCTAACGGAGCCGGTAAGACGACATTGATTAGCATCATCTGTGGCCTGGTGAACTCGGATACAGGGACTATCAGGGTAGCTGGCCACGATGTTCATGCAGATTACCGAAAAGTACGATCGTTAATTGGACTGGTACCACAGGAACTCGCTACTGCGACATTTGAAAGCGTCTGGTCAACGATGAATTTCAGTCGCGGTCTGTTTGCTAAAGCACCCAGCCCGGAGTATATAGAAAAAGTTTTGCGTGACCTGTCCCTGTGGGATAGAAGGGATTCCAGGATTATTGCCCTGTCTGGTGGCATGAAGCGCCGCGTGTTGATTGCAAAGGCGCTGGTGCACGAACCACAGATACTGTTTCTTGATGAGCCAACGGCGGGTGTTGATGTTGAACAGCGGCGTGATATGTGGGAAATGGTTAAAAAGCTGCGCAGTGAAGGTGTCACCATTATTTTGACAACGCATTACATAGAAGAAGCCGAAGAGATGGCTGATCGCATTGCTGTGATCAATGATGGCGAGATCAAGGTGGTGGAAGAAAAGTCTGTTCTGATGAATAAACTGGGAAAAAAACAGCTGGCACTGACCCTGCAGCACCCCTTAACTCGCATCCCATCTGAACTTGGCGAATATTCACTTGAGTTATTAGAAGGTGGCAAGGTGCTTGTTTATACCTTTGATACGCAGAAGGAACATACGGGAATATCCGAATTGCTGCGCCAGCTGGGCAAGCTGGGTATAGACTTTAAAGACCTGCACTCCAGTCAAAGTTCTCTCGAAGATATTTTCGTTAACCTGGTGAGGGGATAAGGGCACCTCTATCAATCCATGAATAAGCATCTTGAGTCCAAAAATTGCCATCTCTGCGTTAAGAAGCTTCGCGATAGCAAGCTATTACGATGTATATGGACATACAAGTGCCGTGATGACAGGATGTCATTGAACGGCCGTGCGTTTCTTGCCTTGATATGACAACTTGTGAATCACAATCTGGCGTATCCAGAATTAACAGAGGTGCCCTTAACTCATGAATTTCTATGCTATTCGTGCAATTTATATTTTTGAGATGTCGCGTACCTGGCGGACTCTGATGGAGAGTATTGCTTCACCTATTCTGACAACCTCACTTTATTTTATTGTATTTGGCGCGGCGATAGGCTCACGCATGGGAGACATCGATGGTATAGCCTATGCAGCATTTATCATACCCGGGCTGCTCATGCTGTCACTATTGGGTGAGAGTATTTCCAACGCTTCCTTCGGTATCTATTTTCCAAAATTCTCCGGCACTATCTATGAGGTGTTGTCGGCGCCGGTATCTCCGCTCGAAGTCGTTATTGGTTATGTCGGTGCCGCTGCCTCAAAATCGATGATCATCGGCATGCTGATTCTTCTCACGGCACGCCTGTTTGTGGATTACCAGATCCTGCATCCGGCCTGGATGGTCAGTTTTTTGCTGTTGACGACGATTACATTTAGTTTGTTTGGGTTCATCATCGGCCTGTGGGCTGATGATTTTCAAAAATTACAGATTATTCCGATGATGGTAATTACACCGTTGACCTTTCTGGGAGGGGCCTTCTATTCCATCAACATGCTTCCAGATTTCTGGCAAAAAGTGACTTTGTTTAATCCGGTTGTGTATTTAATCAGCGGGCTGCGCTGGAGTTTTTATGGTGTGGCCGATGTTAATGTTGGTTTTAGCCTGGCTATGATTCTGGTGTTCATGCTGTTGTGTCTTGCGTTGGTATGGTGGATATTTAAAACAGGATATCGGCTCAAGACCTGAGCTCCTGTGGGCGACAGGAGCTGTCTACCAGAGCCCACAAATGAAACCTGATTTTATCCGCCACGGTCATGCTTTGAATCGCCGCTTCCATATCACTGATCAGGGTTGGAAACACTCTGTTGCCCAGGCATGTTTGACGCCAGATCAGGAATCAGACAGTTGCCAGAGGCTCCTTAACTATAATATTCATCTGTCTTGTCGTTAATTTTGAGATGGGGTTCCGGGCAAGTTTTCGATAATATGTAGCCTCCTGTACCTGAATTGATTTTCTTCAAAATAGTTTGGTTTATGAATAAATTAAAGCTTTGCATTCTCCTGCTTGCCGTCATCTTGCCGCTACAGTTTTCATTCGCTGCTCAGACGGAGATGAGCCGGCCGATACAGGAAGAGGGCAAGCCGACGGAAATTCAGGTGCTGGGTGCAATCCTTGATGTCGATAAAATTGATAGCGCTGAGCAGAATTTTACTCTTAACTTCTACATGATCTATCGCTGGCAGGATCCGTCTCTTGTACATGACGGGCCGGGTGATGTCGTTCGCAACTTATCCGAAATCTGGAACCCGCGTTTGACGATTATGAATACCCAGCGACGCTGGGCAAATACCAAAGATGAGGTTGAAATTACCCCGCAGGGACAGGTGACCTATCGTCTGCATATATTCGGCAGTTTCTCGCAGCCGATGGATCTTCATGATTTCCCGCGTGACCACCATGCCTTTGAAGTGCCGGTGGTCGCGGCTGGCTATCGTCAGGGGGAAGTTGTTTTTACACCACTTCAGGACAGTGATTCATTTATGGAGGAAAACCTGTCAGTGGCTGACTGGGAGGTTAGCAAGATGCAGGCTGAGCCGCGCCTGGTTGCGTTGGCTAATGGCATAAAACTTCCAGGATTTGTTTTTAGTTTCGAAGGCAGACGTTTATTGCACCACTATGTGGTAAAAGCAATTATACCCCTGGTATTAATCGTGATGATGTCGTGGGTTGTGTTCTGGATTGACCCGAAGAATGCAACGAACCAGTTAGGGGTTGCGGTCACCACCGTTTTGACATTGGTCGCCTATCACATAGCCCTGTCAGGGCGGCTACCTGTAATCCCTTATCTGACACAAATGGATAAATTTTTATTCAGTTCAACCCTGCTGGTCTTCCTGAGCTTGATTGAAGTAGTTGTCACTTCACATTTTGCCGCTACTGATCGATTGGGTATTGCCCGTCGAATTGACAGGACAGCAAGATGGTTTTTTCCTGTTTTGTTTGGCCTGGCGGTTTATGGTTCTTTTATGATTTAAGTTTCAAGTTTCAAGTTTCAAGTTCTAAGACTAAAGACGAACACAGCCTGGGAATTATGAGTGGCAGTAGTTTTTAGATGGTTCAAATCGCATCTTCTGTGTTTACGTGATGTTTTCTAACAAACGATGAAGAATGGGACACAGCTTGTCTGCATAGAAACATGCCAACAGTTCACTGGATGAACAGGGTGCTGCCTGCACCTGCTTTCTGAGGACAGGGCTGATGGTTTTCCCTGGCAATTCCTATCTGGTTTTGCTGCTCGTCATGCTTGCAAAAATTGTGGTCGATGTAAGGGCTCATCAAAAAGAAAGGAAGAATAGTGCCTGACCAACGGTATGAAAATGCTGACACGAAGTTTCATTGTGGCGCTAAACTATAGTTATAACTATAGATTAGATAAATACTCCGGTTGTCTACCAATTACAGGTAGTCGTTCCCGAGGATAAGAAGTTCACGTGTAGGTCGCATGTTTCGATGGAAAGACAGCTGAATCAACACAGAGTTATCCCTCGCCACTGGTATCTGCGCCCGGTCACCTGGGCATTTATTGTCCTGCTTGGACTAATAGCGCTGATTACATCGTTGGGCATTATCAGCCTGCAGCGGATTGAGCAGGAGTTCCTGCAGGAAACACTGGTTAAGGTTGAGAAGCTTCGCCTGCTTGATGAGATGGTTCACCACTCCCGTCAGCGTTCGGTATTATTGCGTGACCTGGTCATAGCTATTGACCCGTTTGATCAGGATGAAATAACTCAGGTACACAGCGCACTAGCAGGTCATTATCTGTCGGCCAGAAACGAGTTAGCGGAGCAGCCGTTAAATGAAGAAGAGCGCAAGATCCTTGATCATATTATTGAGCTGAATAGTAATGGCTATGCTGTTCAGCAACAGATAATCAAGCTGGCAACTACAGAGCGGCGTGACGAGGCTCTTGAGCTAATTGCCACTGAGCTCGGGCCGAACCGTGAGATGATCTACCCTGACATGATGAAGATGCGGGAATTACTCGTAGAATCGTCAAATATCTCAACACAGGCCGCGATGCAGTTGATGAGCCGTTATCGCACAGCGCTGATCTGGTTGTTTGCTATTGCCATCTTTATCGGAATTGGTATTGCCTGGCTGGCTTATCGTATAGATTCTCGCCACACTCGTCGCTTAATGTGGCAGGCCTGCCATGACCCGCTGACGGGCCTGGGAAATCGCTACGAAGCCGAAGCGCGGCTAACTGCACTGATTGAAGACGCAAACCAGCATAATGCACAACATGCTCTGCTTTATCTCGATGTTGATCAATTCAATATCATTAATAATACCTCCGGACAGGCTGCCGGTGATGAATTGCTACGGCAGCTGGCAATTCTTCTGCTTGAGACTATCGGTGATGAAACGGCGATTGGCCGGGTAGGAAACGACCAGTTTGTAATTTTGTTAAGGAACCAGGAGGTCGATGAAGTAAAACATCTGGCACGTCAGTTGTTGGATAGCATTGCCAGAAAACGCTTTGAGTGGTCTGATAAAAGTTATGACATAACGGCCAGCCTGGGTATTGTGCTGGTCACAGCTGGCTGGGCTGAGATTGAGTCAATCTGGTCAGATGCATATCTTGCCTGTGATATTGCAAAGGAAAGAGGGGGTGACCGTGTACAGATGTGGATGGAATCCAGCAAGGAAACGAGGCAGCGAAGGGAAGGTATGGACTGGACGTCACGTTTACGTCATGCAATAAAAGAAGAAAAGCTGGTACTGTTCAGCCAGGGGATAAAATCACTGGGAAATGGTGTGGCACATAGAGAGATTCTTGTTCGCTATGAAGCTGACAATGGTGAGATTATTTCCGCAGCACGTTTCATCCCGGCAGCTGAACGTTATAACCTGATTACCGATCTTGACTTTTATGTTGTGCGCAAAACACTTGAATTTATGTCCACTGATGTAAATAAGCAGAGCTTTTCCATAAATCTTTCCGGTATAAGTCTGGGTAACCGTGATCTACTTGATTTAATAATTTCTGAAATTGATTCAAATGGCGTTGACCCGGAACGTGTCTGCTTCGAGATTACAGAAACTGCAGCTATTCGAAACCATACGTCTGCAGTTCAATTTATGAATGTACTGCATGGCCTTGGTTGCCACTTCTTTCTTGATGATTTCGGCACAGGCATGTCATCATTTGGCTATCTGAAATCTTTACCACTGGATATGATTAAAATTGATGCTCATTTTATCCAGAACATTGATAGTGATACGGCAAATAGAGCTATTATCGAGGCAATAAATACCATTGCCCATGGTTTCGGTATGAAAACGGTTGCAGAGGGCGTGGAGAGTAAACAACAGCTGGCAACGCTCAATGATATTGGTATTGATTATGTACAGGGCTATCTAATTGAGAGGCCTGAACGTCTGAAGGCGGCATAAAGCTGCCAGGTATTTTCACTTTCTTCTAGCTGTATCCTCTCGGGAACCCATAATTAATCAGAGGTTCCCTTGCATTTATTCCAACTGTGATCGATTATTAACGCCGTTTATGTGCCTTCCTGGTAGCGGGTTGAGGTACCAATTGTGGAAGATGAAATGAAAACAGGAAAATCATTTTTCAGTGTAATTGTACTGACGGTATTATTATCTCTGATTACAGGCTGTCAAACCAAGGCTGAAAAGGGGATAACATTATCACCTGATTTAGAGAAAATGTATAAGGGGCTGAATAGTTTCGTTAATGATCTTTATGTATTGCACAAGAAAAGACTGGAAGGTCGAGAGTTTTATATAACAGAAGAAGTCGGAGGCTATGGCGGCTTAACCAATGACCTCGAGTTCTATAATAAAGTAAATTACTATGACAGCAAGAGTAAGCGACTGCTGAGTACAATTAAATGGGAGAAAAAGAACCCGGACAACATTCATATGATTGATTTGTTTGTGTATGATAATAAGGGCAGATTGAAAATGAAATATGCGGCGGCCTATCTGCCTTCCCGGCGTGTATCACCGTATGAAACATTGATTTCCCTTCATTATTACAGAAACAACACTCATAGCTTCCGGGAGTTTGATGTATTCAATGTTCGTATTTATGAGCAGTGTAATGATATAAAGGATGAGAAAAAAACTTTCTTCGCATTTCACTATGAGGATATCCCTGATTCGTATCAGGAACTTGATGTGGAAAAACATGATAAATATCGTGCCTGTTTTGAACATGCCAGTAGTACTGTAGAACCCTATAACTCACCTTTAAGTGAACAGGCTGAGACAAATACCGACTCTTGAAGCATTATGGATATAGAAGCTGAAAAAATACTGAAACAGACCCGGTCTCTGACTGAGGAAGGGAAGAAGGAGGAGGCACGGATGTGCCTGCTGAATCTACTAAAAGACAAACCGGAAAATATTGCTGCGCTGCTCATGCTGGGTGGTTCTTATTATGAGGAAAATAACTTTAAAGAAGCGAAGCTGGTATTTCAGCAATTGATTAAAATTAGTCCCGGTACTGGTCTGTATTCAATCGCATTGTTTAATGCACTATGGCAGTTAAAGGAAATAGACGAAGCCCTGGAGGAAATCAGGCGCTTTATGCTACATGCGGATAAAGATGCAGAAAAAGAAACAATTGCTCGATATTTATCCACCCTCGAAGCGATGGAGAATATCAAGCAGATAGACCGCACTGTGAAACCTGATAGCAGTTAAACATCCTTGATTTATACAATTATTACCTTGCTATGATCCCCGACAATATGTGTTGCTACATTAGATAAATGATGGAGCTGTTCAGAAAATGATCGAATGGATACATAGCAATGAGACAATAGTCTGGTGGCTGGTTGCATCATCAGCAGCTACTTTTATTGTATCGCTGATTCTAGTCCCGATGCTGATTGTACGCATTCCAGCTGATTATTTCTCATATAAGAAACGACATACAAAGAGACCGGAAAAATACCCACCTGTAATCCGGATAATAGTCCTGATTCTCAAGAATCTAATGGGTCTGGTATTAGTGCTGGCAGGTATATTAATGCTGGTGCTGCCAGGGCAGGGCCTGTTTACCATGGTTGTTGGTATTATGATGATGAATTTTCCCGGTAAATATAAGCTGGAACGATGGATAGTTGAGCGTGGTCCGGTGCTGAAGTCAATTAACTGGCTACGCCGGCGTGCCGGCCATGACCCCTTAATTGTGCATAGCCATGGCAGCCCGGCTTCCTCTGACCGCTGAAGTCAATCATGCGGTAGATGCGCTCGGAATGTATCGTGCGGAGCTGGCTCGCATACTCTGTTTGAAGTGTTAAGGGCACCCTATTAATCAATGAATATTCATTTCACATGCAAAATCGTCCATCTCGGCGTTAAGAATCTTCGCAATAGCTAGCTATTACGTGCGATCCTTGCCTTGATATGAACAATTTTGCATGCAATCTGATCTATCCATAATTGATAGAGGTGCCCTTAAGATGTTTCTGACGCTATGCAGCTGGAATTATTGTTGGGGGAAAACCCTCAAGAATTGTGTCGGGCAAAGCGGTTTACGCATTTATATGCCCTTCTGGATAAGTAGTTTTGCGGAGATACAGCAGCAATGGCGCACTGGATCCGCAGGGAGTTGTGTTTCTGGGAACTACACCCTTGCTGGCGATGGTCGATCAGGGCAGGATGGAAGATGTTATTGCTGTCATATCTAAGAAGAGGTAGAAATCATGTCTGATATAAAGTTTAGCGGAAGTTGTCTCTGTGGCTCGGTGAAATATGAAATAGCCGGTGAAATGGTGCGATTTTCTCATTGCCATTGTCAAAGATGCCGCAAGGCAACAGGCACCGGGCATGCCAGCAATATTCTGATTACCCCGATTTCCAGTTTGTCCTGGACGAGTGGTGAGTCATTGCTGGTACGCTATAAAGTGCCGGAGGCGAACAGGTTCTATAATTGTTTTTGTGCGAAATGTGGCAGCCCTATGCCCAGAGAGGTAAAAGAACTGGATGCGGTGCTTGTCCCTGCAGGATCGATAGACGATGAATTGCCAGATTTGCCGCAACAGCGCATTTTCTGGGACTCACGTGTTAAATGGTCGTGTCCGGCTGGTGATCTGCCTGTCTTTTCAGAATATCCCGGGTAAGCTACGTTTACTGAGTATAGCCCGAGTCTCAGTTGTCACTTTGCAGGAGGTTCCCAGGGGTAATGAACAAGGCCTTTATTTCGACCCTGTCTATAACGACAGGAATATTAGCCTTTGCATTGCTGGTGCTTCCATGGGCTGAAAATGTACCCGCTGGCATAGGGCTGATCAGGCATTACGCGCCCTATCCTGTATTAGTCATCACGATGATACTTAGCTTGCTTTTTAATCAGACGCGCTTATTTTTTGTCCTGTACCTCACGGCTATATTTCTTCTGTTGATACTGGGTGATCTGAACCCGCCTGCCTATTTTTCCAGAATAGACGAGTATAAATTCATTCAGCTGGTTTTTCTGGTTTATCTTGTAACACTGGTATTCTTTCTTTTTGTGCAAGAGCGCGGTGTATTAACGGTAAAGGGGGTGCTTCGGCTGCTTTTATGTACTGCGCTACCCCTGATCCCTCTTTTTCTGGCGATGGAACCGCCATTTATCAGTACAAGCTGGCTCAGTCTCACCATTTTCCCACAGGAAATAAGTCAGTTTTTGCCTCTATCCGATGTCACAGTTGCACTATATATTCTCGCTATGGCAATAGTGCTTTTAACATTATGGTTTCGCTCAGAGCTGGTAGAAAGTAGTTTTTTTGCATTGCTTTCAGGAGCGGGACTGGCACTGTATTTTTTTCCCGAAATGGCACGCGTAGAATTTATATTTTTAATGGCACTGCTGGCTGTACTGGTGTTTATTCTTCGAAACAGTTTTTATCTGGCCTATCGGGATGAGTTGACCGGCCTTGCCGGTAGACGCTCGCTGCGTGAGCAGATGAATAAGCTTGGTAGCCTTTACAGCATTGCTATGATCGATGTCGATTATTTCAAGAAATTCAATGACCGCTACGGTCATGATACGGGTGACCAGGTGCTTAAAATGGTTGCAGTGAAAATAGCCAGGGCTGGCTGTAGCAGCAAAGCCTATCGTTATGGCGGGGAGGAGTTTACGCTTGTTTTTCCCGGTAGATCTGTAAAGGATGTATTGCCATGCCTGGAATCATTGAGAAATTCGATTGCCGATGAGACTTTTATTGTCCGAGGCAAGGGCAGGCCGCGAAATAAGCCTGCCGGGAAAAATAATTCATCAGGTAAAAAATCCAGGCTTTCGAAGAATGGTATTAATGTTACCGTGAGTATTGGTGTAGCAGACAATAAGGGTGCCGGGAGTACGGGCAAAGAGGTGTTAAAGATTTCAGACAAGGCCCTTTATCGCGCAAAGAAAAAAGGCCGTAATCGCGTAAGTAAATAAATACTATTCGAGTCTTATATTTTTTCAGCTATTCTTTAAATAAACGAAAACCAGGGGGGCATAGTGAGATATCGATATAGAGCATATTTACTAATGTTGCTCAGTCTGATGGTGTTTAAGGCAAATGCTAATACCAGCTTGTCGGTAGAAGTTCAGGATGAAGAGCTGTCAGTTGACCGCTATATGGCAAAAGGTGATCAGTTGCTGTTATTTATTTCTGCTGGAATGGGCTTGCCTGAAAGAGTCAGGAATATTTCTGCCGGGGTGGCTGATCTTGGCATAGAATTCTGGCATGTAGACCTCGCTGAAAGTCTTTTTTTACCTAAATCCACCAGTACATTTCGGGCATTAGACGGAAGTTTTGTTGCCGGACTGATTGATAAGGCGCACAAGCTCACCGGAAAAAATGTGACGGTGATGGCGCATGCCTATGCTTCTCTCCCGGCATTGCGTGGCATACGAAAATGGCAGTTACAGCATTCTTCCCTGTCATCTGAATCAAACAGCATCTATTTAAATGGTTTGATTCTGTTATCACCAGACCTTTACATAGAGGTGCCTGATCTGGGACTGGACCCAGTTTTTGATCCAGTAAGCTCGGCAAGCAATATACCGGTAGTGATCTTCCAAAGCGGCAGCCGTGGTAATCGCTGGCAGCTGGAGAACCTGATTACAGAACTGCAAAAAGGCGGTGCACAGGTTTTCTCAAAAATATTTCCGGGTGTGGCAGGTGTTTTTTACGGTGAGGATGTCGCACCGGAAACGCTGGCTCTAATCAAATCACTGCCTGGTGAAATAGAGCGTGCCAGTCATTTATTATCTCGTCTCCCAACACCCGTAAAGGCACCTCCTTTGTTAGAGAAAAAAATAATATCAGCCGGAATGCTGGATATGACACTAAAGCCATTTAAGGGTAACCCTGTACCACCGAGCCTGAATCTTTATAGTGTACATGGTGATAGAGCAATTCATAATGATTACCTGGGGAAGGTGACAATTGTGAACTTTTGGGCAAGCTGGTGTCGCCCCTGTATTGAGGAAATTCCATCGTTAAATCGTTTGCGGGAACAAATGAAAGGCAGGCCCTTTGAACTTATTTCTGTCGATTATGCTGAAGATAAATCCGTTATTTTGAAATTCATGCAGGAAGTTGATGTAGATTTTCCAGTGCTGTTAGATAGCAGCGGAAAAGTATCAGCACAATGGAATGTACTGGTATTTCCTTCGACCTTTGTTATTGCGCCTGATGGAAAGATAGTTTACGGGGTTAAAGGAGGGATACACTGGGACAAGCCAGAGATTGTTGAAATGATCAAGGCGCTGATGAAAAAGAAGTCCGATTAGATCTGAACTAATACAATATAATTTCCCGTATTTCTTTACCCTCTATCGCCCTAGTGGTGAAAAGCTTTTTCTGAAAACTGAAAACTGAAAACGACTTTTTCATCTAGCCAAGACATGCCGGAGCTCTTTCTTCTGCTTCAGTAGAATTGCCAACTGCAATCAAAGGCTGAATTCAGCATAGTTAGCTTATATTCAAACTCATTG
>Ga0209013_10002567_pt1 | contig 16399 bp, 11 predicted proteins | sample Cruoilmetagenom2_FD_187291 | JGI IMG/M metagenome (GOLD analysis project Ga0209013, IMG submission 187291) | Oil polluted marine microbial communities from Coal Oil Point, Santa Barbara, California, USA - Sample 2 (SPAdes) (version 2) | ecosystem: Environmental > Aquatic > Marine > Oil seeps ...
ACAGCAAATCGGATCCATACAAGATGTTTCCTATGCTTTTTTGGAGCCTTCTGGTAATTTGTCTGTCTTTAAAATTGGCGGGGACCATCCTGTATTGGCGCTGATAGTAGACGGTGATGTCCAGGAAAGACATCTGGATTTGATCCAGCAGGATAAACAATGGTTGCTGGATGAGCTCAAGAAAATTCACATACATGATCCAAGGACGGTATTTTACTGCAGTTACGAGCAGAACAAACTGTATGTTCAGTTGCGTGAAAAATTCAAGTCTTCTTTATGAGTTTACGAATCAATCGGATGTCCGAAAAGTGAATTTGTCGGAATAAAACCAAACCTGCCAAAAGAATCAAGACTGTCACGAGACTGTCAGCCAGCCATGGCATCTCACCTAGAGGCCATAAAACCGGACGGAGGATGGTCACCAGGATGAACAGCAAATAAGGAAGGGCAAAGAAAGTGAAGCCAATGCCGGCTTCTTTTTTTTGCCGTAGAGTGGCCATATGTAAAAATGAAGTCAACAGTACACCAAAACCGATTGCGATAATTGCACCTTTTTCTTCAATTCCAGGTTGTGAAGCCAATACAAACATGATGAACAATTTCCCCAGTCCACCGTATATCGAATTCATCATCGCTGCTTTTGCCTCATGCATGGCCTGCAAAATGGCATGCAATGGGCTTTGAATGTAGTAAAAGAAAAATATCGGTGCGAGGAGAGCCATATAGCCTTGACCTTCCGTTACATGGAACAGAACGCGCACGATGTGTTCACCATGCAAATAAAATACGGTGGCTGCAAAGCACCCTGTGATTGCTGATACACGCATAGCCAGGGACACGCGTTCCTGGAGCATCTGACGATTTGAACGGGCTCTCGCGTCACTTACCGCGGGCACGAGGACTATGGATAGAGCATAAGGAATGAAAGCCGGAAATAACAGCAAGGGAATGAATACATCTGAAATCATTCCGTAAAGATTAGTGGCCGCTACCGCCGTAACGCCAGCTACCGCAAGTGCTTTAATGAAGATGATCGGCTCCAAAAACCAAGTGAACGAACCAAATAAACGGCTTCCGGCAGAAGGAACGGCAATCTGTAAAATGGGTGACGAAGGATAGGAGACACGTTTACTTTCAGGTTGCTTCACGCGTTTGTATTTAATCCACAAATAAATAAATGCCAATAACTCAGCAATCAAAGCCATCCCCATTGCTGCAGCTGCAGTTGATGCTGGACTGGATTGATTCACGACAAACGGCAATAACCACGTAACAAGGGCTATGCGTAAAAATTGTTCAATCAGTTGGGACCAAGCGGTTTCCTCAACCTTGGCAAGACCTTGGAAATAGCCTTTCAGAATACCTGCAAACGCAGCAATTGGAATAGTCAACAACCCAACATACAGCGTTTTTGCGATGGCTCCGTTCTCAAGTAAATTGATGGATACAAACGGAATTGTGAAATAATACAATGGAGCGAATATCACAATGGAGAGCCAGGTCAACTTCCATACTTTTCGCATGAGTCCTTGTATTTCTGCATGTTTTTTTCCTGCATACAGTTCTGCGGTTATTTTGGCAACGCCAATCGGCAGCCCCAATTGGATCAAGGCAAGGAAGAAAATAAATGCGGGATACGCTGCTGTATAGATACCAACCGCTTCTTCACCTGCTATACGCACAAACTGGATGCGAAAAACGAAACCGAACAATTTGGATAAAAAGACTGCACCCATCAATACCATGGTTCCACGTAAAAATGTCGACAATTTTGCCACTTCCTTCTCAAGTCACACAAATTCATATACAATATTCGTATGCGGAAATAGCGTTACTTAAAACCGACAAGAAGGAAGTGTTTCAATGAGTGTCCAGTATGAAAATTTATTTGTACATGTGAGACCAGCACTAGAAAGTAAAATCTTCGAATTTCGGTTGTATAATTATGACTCCATAACGGAAATGGACCTTTGGGACTACTGCATCAAGAAAAAATGGCGAAAAAAAGACATTTTGGAAATGCGAGTTTCGGAAATGGTGAATGATATACTGGAAACGTCTCCGGCGCAATACATGACACACACGCAGATTGAGGAATCCAGGACATCCAACTGGTTCTCGGAACTCAATACGGGTGAGTTTCAGGCGCTTTTCAATCCATCTATCAAAGCAAATAAATAATAAGAACATTTTTTGAGTCGTCAGAATTTTAAGGACATTTGACACCTAGCGCGACGTGTTTCATAATAATCATGTTGCGCTTTTTCGAGAATGGTAATTTCCTGTTGCCATTTGACAAGTTGAGGAGGAAGTTTACATATGAAAACAAGAGGCCGAATCATCGCATTTTTATTACTCATCGTAGTATTTGCGGCTTCCATTAGCACTACTGCACAATCGGTTGTAAACAATATTAAACTAGGATTGGATTTGCAAGGTGGTTTTGAAGTTCTTTACGAAGTGAAAGAATTAAAGGACGGACAAGAAATAACTGAAGATGTATTGGCTGATACATCGACCGCTCTTGTAAACCGTATCAACGTTTTGGGTGTCAGTGAACCTGTCATCCAAGTTGAAGGTGATAACCGTATCCGAGTTCAATTAGCCGGTGTTGAAGATCAGGAATCCGCTCGTGAGTTATTGTCCACTCAAGCGAACTTAACGTTCCGCGATGTGGATGATAATCTAATGCTGGATGGTTCTGATTTAAAAGAAGGCGGAGCAAAAGCGACGTTTGATGAACAAGGACGTCCGATGGTATCGCTTGAACTGAAAGATCCTTCAAAATTTGCTGAAGTTACACAACAAATCAGTCAAAAGCCATTGGGATCCAATTTATTGGTCATCTGGCTGGATTTCGAAGAGGGCGTTGATTCATTCGCCGCTGAAGCTGCTAAAGAGGAACCGAAATTCGTTTCGAGTCCCCAAGTTTCAGAACGAATCAATTCAACTACTGTACAGATTACCGGTTCATTCGATGTGGAAGAAACAAAAAGTTTATCAGGTGTCCTGAATGCCGGTGCTTTGCCGGTAAAATTGGAAGAGATTTATTCCACATCAGTTGGTGCCCAGTTTGGTGAACAAGCACTGAATAAGACGGTATTCGCAGGACTTATCGGTATTGCACTCATCTTCTTGTTTATGCTTGTATACTATCGATTGCCTGGTTTCGTAGCCATGATCACATTATCGATTTACATCTACTTGATTTTGTTGGTGTTCGGAATGATTAATGGTGTGTTGACATTGCCAGGTATCGCTGCAATCGTTTTGGGGGTAGGTATGGCTGTAGATGCCAATATCATCACTTATGAGCGAATTAAAGAGGAACTGCGTGTAGGCAAGTCGATTAAGGCTGCTTTCAAATCAGGTGCAAGTTCTTCATTCTCGGCAATTCTTGATGCGAATATTACTTCATTGATTGCTGCTGCCGTTCTGTTCTACTTTGGGACAAGCTCTGTTAAAGGTTTTGCATTACTATTGATTATCAGTATTCTTGCAAGCTTCATTACAGCGGTTTGGGGTTCACGTCTGCTGCTTGGCTTACTTGTCAACAGTGGCATGTTCGATGGCAAGCCTTGGTTATTCGGTGTCAACAAATCAACGATTCACGCTGCTGAAGAGGAATTTGATACATTGGATCTACCAACAAAATTCGATCGTTTTGATTTTGTACACTCGCGCAAAAAATTCTTTACAGCATCCATTGCTTTCATTGTCATTGGAGCTATCCTACTTGGTGTATTCCGTTTGAATCTAGGAATCGATTTCTCAAGTGGTACACGTGTGGAAATCTTGTCTGCTGATTCATTGACAAAAGAAGAGGTATCGGACTATCTGGAATCAATTGATCAGCCTTCAGAAGACATCGTTATTTCAGGAGACAATCAGGAAATTGGCGTTATTCGCTATAAAGATGACTTCTCACAAGCAGAAATCAATGACCTGAAATCTATCATCAATGAGGAATACGGCGCTGAGCCAAACATTAGCACCGTTTCACCTACTGTTGGAAAAGAACTTGCAAAAAATGCAGTATTTGCATTGTTGCTTGCTGCAATCGGGATCATTATTTACACCGCATTCCGATTTGAATGGAGAATGGGGATTGCGGCGATTGTATCCTTGCTGCACGATGCATTCTTCATGATTGCGATATTCAGTGTTTTCCGATTGGAAGTCGATATCACGTTCATTGCAGCGGTTCTGACGATTGTCGGTTACTCAATCAATGACACCATCGTAACATTTGACCGAATCCGTGAGAACTTGAGACGTTCGAAGAAAATTGAGAACTCCGAGGAATTAGCGGAAATCGTCAATAAGTCACTGCGTCAAACACTCGGACGATCAGTCAACACTGTATTAACAGTTATTTTTGTAGTCGTAGCGTTGATCATTTTCGGTGCGGATGCAATCCAAAACTTCTCGATCGCATTGCTAATCGGTCTGATCGCCGGTACGTACTCTTCAATTTTCATCGCAGCACAGCTTTGGTACGTGCTTAAAAAGCGTGAATTGAACAAACGTGGTGCAATCGACGTGGAAGAAGATGAAAACAAGCGTAAATGGGGTTCAGACGAACCTGTCGTATAATTTGTTTATCAAGAATGGGGAACAGGGTATAGGAAACTATACTTTGTTCCTTTTTTTGTGGGTATAATGGAACAAGATATCAATCTTAAAAGGAGGATAATTCATGAAATTTCAATGGTCTTTATTATTTGCACTTATTTTTGCCATAATCGTCGCCATTTTTGCCGTTGTGAATGTCGATTCCGTACCGGTCAATTATGTTTTCGGTACTGCGGAGTGGCCGCTTATTTTAGTTATTTTAGGTTCCGCATTGCTCGGGGCAATCGTCAGCGGCTCTGTTGCTATTTTCCGTTCATTCGTCCTGCAGCGCAAGGTCAAGCAGCTTGAAAAAGACAATACTGTCAAAGAATCGGTCATTGCAACACAGCAAAATGAAATATCCGCCTTGAATAAAAACGGACAAGTAGAACCTCCCGATACACATGAACTGAAAAAGGCAGTGGAGAGTGGTAATTCTGGGGATATACGTTCCACTAGTTAATAACTACTTCGAAAAGCACTTGTTATTGAGAGTGCTTTTTTTATTTTCTTGTTAATGGATACCAGTGATACGGAATAATGCATGATAAAAATGCATAAAACAGGATGGTCTCGACATGGACATCCATCCAATTTCCTCCTAATCTATTTCAACAATCACAAGAGTGATCGAATGAGTTATAATGAAAGGATGAGGAAGTGATATAAATGATAGAATCTAAAAAAAGATGGCGTATGGAAAAACCAGATGAACAAATTGTCCAACGTCTGCAACAGAATCTAGATATTCCTGCTGTATCCGCAAAACTGCTTGCCTCAAGAGGCTTCTCAGATATAGATAAAACAAAAGCGTTCCTAAATATGGATGAATCAACGATGCATAATCCCTTTCTTTTATATGATATGGAGAAAGCAGTCACTCGTATCAAAAAAGCAATCGCCAACGAAGAACTGATCATGGTTTATGGTGATTATGATGCTGATGGAGTAACCAGCACATCGGTTATGATGTCTGCACTTCAACAACTCAATGCACATGTCACTTTTGCCATACCAAATCGTTTTATCGATGGTTATGGACCGAGTGAGCGATTGTTCAAGGAAGCGTTTGAAAATGGCGTGAATTTGATCATCACTGTAGATAACGGGATTTCCGGGATCAATGAAATTCAGCTGGCTAAAGATCTGGGTATGGATGTCATCGTGACTGATCACCATGAGGCGGGAGAAGTACTGCCACCTGCAGATGCTATCATCCATCCAAGGCATCCCCTTGGTCAATATCCATTTGGTGAACTGGCGGGAGTCGGTGTCGCATTTAAAGTCGCTCACGCTTTGCTGGGTGAAGTTCCTAAACAATTATTTGAGCTAGTTGCGATCGGTACGGTTGCCGATTTGGTTTCCTTATATGATGAAAATCGATACTTTGTCCAACAGGGCATTAAACAATTGCGCACAACACAGAGACCGGCCATCAAGGCATTATGCCAGATAGCGGGTACTGAACAAAATCAAATTGACGAGGAAACAATCGGCTTTTTATTCGGGCCTCGTATCAATGCACTAGGTCGACTCGCCGATGCAGCACCAGGAGTAGACATGTTTTTGACGACAGATGCTGTTGAAGCGGCCTCTTTGGCAAAAGTTCTGGATACTCACAATAAAGAGCGGCAGGGCATAGTCAGTCAGATGACGGAAGAAGCAATCGAAATGGTGGACTCCGGTTTGACTGGCAAAAATCCATTGTTGATCGTTGTAGCAAAAGAAGGATGGAATCCAGGTGTCGTGGGTATCGTGGCATCAAGACTCGTCGAAAAATACTATCGCCCAACGATTGTTCTCGGCATTGATCCTGAAAAAGGAATCGCAAAAGGTTCAGCCCGCAGTATTGAAGGCTTTCATTTATATAATGAACTTGCCAAAAATCGTGACATTTTGCCACATTTCGGTGGCCACCCGATGGCAGCAGGTATGTCGTTGTCAATCGGAGATGTAGACGAACTTCGGGAACGGTTACTTAAACAAGCCGAACAAACATTGTCAGATGAAGATTTGCAACCTATCCAGCAGATTGACATTTCGATCAGCCTGGACGAAATCGATTTGAACACAATTGATTCGTTAAAAAAACTCGGACCTTTCGGGATGGATTTCCCGAAACCGATGTACTGTATCGAAAAAGTCAACATATCGTCCATGAGAAAAATCGGGGCGAATCAGAACCATGTGAAAATGGAACTTGCAGACGGAGCCTTGACTCTTGATGCAGTTGGATTTAGTAAAGGCCATTTGGCGGATGATCTGACACCAAGTGTCGCGGTGTCGTTTATCGGAGATCTTCAAATCAATGAATGGAATGGTCGCAAGAAGCCGCAATTTATGATTGAAGACGTCAAGACAGATGAATGGCAATTGTACGATATCCGGGGGATTCGTCAGGTCAATCGTTGGAACCAGATGATTCAGCCCGAACAAACCCTGTATATTGCCTTTAATCAATCCACGGTCAAACATTTTGAATCATTACTGAATATCGGAATTACTCTCGTATTGGATGCTCAATCGTTGCCTTCCCCAAGGCCATACATTGTGCTGCTCGATGTTCCGAAAGAAGAAAAAATGTTGGAGGCTGTAATCCAACACATACAACCAAAGCGTATTTACGCACATTTTTTCGCGCCGGAATCAACCTATTTCGAAGGTATGCCGAGTCGGGATCACTTTAAATGGTATTATGGATTCCTGGCCAAACGACCTTCTTTCGATTTGCAGCAGAATGTAAATGAGCTGGCCAAACACAAAGGATGGAGCACAACCACATTATTTTTCATGACAGAGGTGTTTTTTGACCTCGGTTTTGTTAAAATAAACAATGGGCGAATTGACATGCAGGAAACGAAGGATAAACGGGACCTTGCAACGTCGACGGTCTATCAAATGCGTGAAAAACAAATTCAACTTGAACAAAAGTTGATATATGCACCATACATGGAATTAAAACAATGGTTTAATGAACGGCTTGCACAGCAGACCGTTCCCGAGGAGGAGCAACAATGGATTTAAAGCAGTATGTAACAATTGTTGAAGATTGGCCAAAACCAGGGATTCGCTTTAAAGATATTTCAACTATCATGGATAATGGCAAAGCATATAAATATGCGACAGACCAAATCGTGAAATATGCGAATACCGTGAATGCAGATATGATTGCTGGACCGGAAGCCCGTGGATTCATCATTGGATGCCCAGTTGCCTACGCAATGGAGTTGGGCTTTGCACCTGTGCGTAAAGAAGGAAAACTTCCACGAGAAGTGATCCGTGCTGAATATGCACTTGAATATGGTACAAATGTTTTAACCATGCATAAAGACTCCATCAAGCCTGGACAACGTGTATTGATCGTTGATGACTTACTGGCAACTGGCGGAACGGTAGAAGCGACAATCAAGATGATTGAGCAAATGGGCGGAATTGTTGTAGGCTGCGCATTCTTGATCGAGTTGACATACTTGAGTGGCCGTGAAAAATTAAAAGGGTACGATATCTGTACTTTAATGCAATATTAATCTTTTAAAGATGGACTTTACCGGTCCATCTTTTTTTGAACAGTAAAATAGACAACCTTTGGATTTTTAGCTAAGAAAAGATTTCTTTCTGCACGGATCTCCTGTGCAAGATAAGTTTTTCTAGCAATGATATGGGATGAAAGAATAGGATATCAGTATAAGAAAAGACATTATCATGCACCATTTTGGGTGCAAGATGTGTTTTTGTAATATACAATAGAAGTTATATACATATTTCGAGAGTGATTGGAGTCTGGTGAAACAACATGGCGAAAGACCAAGTACTGACTGTTGAAGAAGTGTTCGCAATTGTTGCTACGTACATGAATGACAAGAACGTTGAAATTGTCAAAAAGTCGTATGAACTTGCGGAACAAGCTCACAGGGAACAATTCAGAAAGTCGGGGGAGCCCTATATCATACACCCGATTCAAGTAGCGGGGATACTTGCCGAACTGCAAATGGATCCTGCAACAGTAGCTGCAGGTTTTTTACATGATGTCGTAGAAGATACCGACATCCATAGAGAAGATCTTGTCCGTGAATTCAGTGAAGAAGTCGCAATGCTGGTGGAAGGTGTCACGAAGTTAAGCAAAATAAAATTCATGTCGAAAGAGGAACAGCAAGCGGAGAACCACCGCAAAATGTTCGTTGCAATGGCACAGGATATTCGAGTGATTTTAATTAAATTGGCTGACCGTCTGCACAACATGCGAACATTGAAATTCCAGCCCGTTGAAAAACAGCGCATCAAGGCAAGTGAAACGCTTGAAATATTTGCACCCCTTGCACATCGTTTAGGGATTTCCACGATCAAATGGGAACTTGAAGACATTTCCTTGCGATATTTAAATCCACAGCAATATTATCGCATCGTGAACTTGATGAAACGCAAACGAACCGAACGTGAAGACTATTTGAATCATGTAATGGTGGATATCAAGGGTGAACTCGAAGCGGTGGACATCGAGGCAGATTTGTACGGCCGTCCAAAACACATATACAGCATTTATAAAAAAATGGTGCTGCAGAATAAACAATTCAACGAAATTTACGATTTACTTGCTGTACGTATTACCGTTGATAGCATAAAAGATTGCTACGCCGTCCTGGGAATCATCCATACGCTTTGGAAACCGATGCCGGGCCGTTTCAAGGACTATATTGCCATGCCGAAACAAAATTTGTACCAATCTCTGCATACTACCGTCATCGGTCCACAAGGGGACCCATTGGAGGTGCAGATTCGTACGGGTGAAATGCATCGCATTGCCGAGTACGGGGTTGCTGCACACTGGGCATACAAAGAGGGCAAAACGGTGGAGTCTACCAATAAATCGGTTGATTCAAAGCTGACATGGTTCCGTGAAATTCTGGAATACCAGAACGAATCGTCCAATGCCGAGGAATTCATGGAATCCCTAAAATTCGATTTGTTCTCGGACATGGTATACGTGTTTTCTCCTAAAGGTGATGTAATGGAACTTCCATTTGGTTCCGTACCGATTGATTTTGCGTACCGCGTGCACTCAGAAATTGGAAACAAGACAATTGGTGCCAAGGTGAACGGGAAAATGGTACCTTTGGACACGAAACTGAAAACAGGCGATATCGTTGAAATTCTGACTTCAAAACAATCATTCGGACCAAGCCGTGATTGGCTGAAAATCGCACAATCGTCACAGGCGAAAAATAAAATCAAGCAATTCTTCAAAAAGCAACTCCGGGATGAAAACGTCCATAAGGGCCGTGAAATGATTGAAAAAGAAATAAAAGCCCAGGAATTTGATATCAAAGAAGTTCTGGTAAATGAAAATATTAAACGTGTATGCGAGAAGTTTAATTTTACGAGTGAAGAGGATATGTATGCTGCGGTTGGTTTCAACGGGATCACTGCTCAGCAGGTCGTCAACCGTTTGGCGGAAAAAATGCGAAAAATACGTGACCATGAAGTAGCATTGGAAAAAATCACGAAGGAAATGAATACACCAACGATTCGCAAAGCAACAGAATCCGGTGTGGTTGTCAAGGGCATTGATAACTTATTAATCCGGTTATCACGTTGTTGCAATCCGGTACCTGGGGACGAAATTGTCGGGTTCATCACCAAAGGTAGAGGAGTTTCCGTTCATAGAGCGGATTGCCCGAATGTGCATGACGAATATACGAACGAGCGGATTATTGACGTTGAGTGGGGCCAGCCTTTCGAGACATCCCGAAAGGAATATCAAGTCGACATTGAAATTTCCGCGTTCGATCGACCGGGTCTGTTGAACGAAGTGATGCAAGTGGTCAATGAGTCCAAAACGAATATTTCGGCGGTTAGCGGGAAAGCGGACCGTCATAAGATCGCAACGATCAATATGACGATCATGATATTGAATACGACACATTTACACAAAGTGGTGGAGCGTATCAAGCAAATTCCAGATATACATTCCGTACAACGAATGACGAATTGAGGGAACAAGTGTGAGGGTTGTATTGCAACGAAGTTTACAGGCGAAAGTGGAAGTGAACGGGGAAGTCACCGGACAAATCGAAAAAGGGTATGTCCTTCTTGTAGGGATTACGCATGAAGATACAAAAGAAGATGTCAGGTATGTCGCTGAAAAAGTGGCAAATCTTCGATTATTTGAGGATCAGGATGGCAAAATGAATCGCTCAATCTTTGAAGAAGGCGGTTCGATCTTATCCATTTCACAATTTACCCTATATGGGGATACACGAAAAGGGCGCCGTCCGAGTTTCAGTGAAGCGGCTAAACCGGATGTTGCGAAACCTTTATGGGACTTTTTTAACGAAGAACTGCGACGGCTTGAGTTGCATGTGGAAACCGGGGTTTTTGGTGCAATGATGGACGTGTCCCTTTTAAATGATGGACCGGTTACTTTAATTGTTGAATCAAAATGAAAAACCTGGTGATCTGTTAATCCATTTACGTAATTGAAAAATGCTCGTCCACCTTTTTAGTGGGCGAGCATTTTTCTTTTGTCATTCTAGTCCAATTGTTCATCAAAGAAGTTCACGACACCATTATAAATGCCTAATGAAGCCTGTTCTCTGAATTGTTCGGTTGTCACTGCACGTTCTTCTGAAGGATTGCTCAAAAATCCAAGTTCAATCAAAATGGCCTGTTGACGATTTTCACGTAGCACAAGATAGTTGCCAGGCTGTGCACCACGGTCGCGCAACGATATTTTCTTGCCAAGAGATTTATGGATACTTTGTGCAAGGGCTTTTTGATAGCCGTGCATGTAATACGTTGTAAAACCATTGATAGAACTACTTTGAGTTGCATCATAGTGAACACTGATAAAAGCATCCGCAGCCAGTTGATGTCCAATAGCCACTCGTTTGCGCAAGGCCACGTATACATCGGAATCGCGTGTCATCACGACATTCGCACCTGCCGCACGAAGTTTACTCGCCAATAATTCAGAAGTGCGTAATGTGATGCCTTTTTCTTCAGTTCCATGTGCTCCAGTCGTACCGTGGTCATTTCCGCCATGACCGGGATCAATCACAATTGATAATCCGTTAAGTGTCCCTTTTTTCCGGTCCCCATTTTGCTGAAGTTCTTCTGCTTCTTTTTCCGTCGCGTTGGTTGAGACTACCCAATTTGCAATGTACCCCGTTTTGCCATCAGGTGTTTTTATTTCGTACCAATCTCCATTTTGTCCAATCGGATTGAACGATTCACCGGCATTTGCTCGATACACGACTTCACTTGTCGTGGAGGCGGATGAACGGATATTCGTGCCGTTATAGACGATATAGATTGTTTCAGTTCCAATAGATTCAGTTGATTCATCTTTGCCGGTTTCATCAGTGACATTGCCGGTCGATGCTGATGCCGTTAATTTTCCATAAAACGAGTAGACCCAGCCGGTTTCGTTTTTCGAGAGCTTGATTTTCAACCAGTTGTGCTGGTTTTCAAGAATTTTGTAACGTTCACCTTTACTGACCTGCGAGACTTTTTTTGCTGTCAAGTCAGGCTTGGAACGGACATTCAGAGTATTGACAGAAACTTCAAATTGGTTACCGCCGTTTACTTCAGGGGTTACAACCTTCGAATCACTTGTTTGAATCGTTATGTATTCTTTTGAAACAAAACCATTGATTTGGTTAACAGAAATCTCAGCCCATTGACCATGATCAGCAATCATTGTCGCTTGGTCACCTGCAGAAAGTTTTGTCAGGACCGCAGAATCAATCGAAGCTTGTGAACGCACATTCAGTCGATCTACTTTTGATACCACGAGTTCACCCGTCTGTTCTTTTTCTTTCTTTTCCCCAAGTTTCTTGGTATACCAAGAGGCTACCCAGCCTTCGGAGGAACCACGGCGTACTTTTATCCAATCCGCTTGCTGTTCAAGTACCAACATTCGGTCACCCATCTGTAGAGATGCGATGATGGGATAAGCAAGTCCCGGTCCGGATCGCATATTCAATTTGGATACGGTTGATTGGACTTCACTGCCGTCTGCCTGAGTGAAAGAAGGAAGTGTGAGGGATAATAACAAAATAAGTGCTAATAGTATTTGCTTGTGTTTTTGAAGTTTAAATTTTCTCATATTTTTCCTCCTTTAGTATATTGTAAAGACTGTCCGATTAAAAAACTATACCTTTTTGAAAAAGGTTGACATTCTTTTATCCAATCATTAAGATTAGGTATAATCTGAAACAAACAAAGCGCCGATGACCAAGAAATTAGCTGTTTAAAACGCTGTCAAGAGAGGGAAAGACGTGGCTGAAATCTTTCCTACAGAAGAATCCAGTGAACAACACTTGATAGGCTTTTCGTCGAAACATTTATATGTAGTAGGCGAAAACGGAACCGGCCGTTATCCGGACTTGAGAGGGCACAAGCTTTTTGTGTCAACTAGGGTGGAACCGCGGAAGCTAACAATAGCTCTCGTCCCTTGCGTTTTTACGCAAGAGACGGGAGCTTTTTTATTGTTCAAGGAAAGGAGCCATTAACATGACGATTAATGTGCCGAGAGGAACGAAAGATTTATTACCTGGTGAAACGGAAAAATGGCAAGCAGTAGAACAACTCATTCGAGATACATGTCATTTGTTTCAGTATAAAGAAATCCGTACGCCGATTTTTGAACACACTGAATTATTCACTCGAAGTGTAGGCGACACAACTGATATCGTTCAAAAGGAAATGTACACATTTACAGACCGAGGAGATCGATCATTGACATTGCGCCCAGAGGGAACTGCATCTGTCGTTCGTTCTTTTGTGGAGAATAAACTATTCGGATTGCCAAATCAACCCGTCAAATTGTATTACATGGGACCGATGTTCCGTTATGAGCGCCAGCAAGCAGGACGCTATCGCCAATTCGTGCAGTTCGGTATCGAAGCGATCGGAAGTAAAGACCCGGCAATCGATGCAGAGGTCATGGCTTTGGCCATGAGTGTATATAAAAAGGCTGGATTGAAAAAGATTAAACTAGTCATTAACTCACTAGGTGACCTGGAAAGTCGACAAGCACACCGTGATGCATTGATTGCACACTTTGCCCCGCATATTGAAGGGTTTTGCTCGGATTGCCAAAATCGCCTGCAAAAGAATCCGCTTCGAATTTTGGACTGTAAAGTAGATCGCGATAATCCATTGATGACGACAGCACCTAAACTTCCGGATTATTTGAACGAGGAATCTGCAGCGTATTATGCAAAAGTGAAGCATTACCTGGAAATTTTGAATGTTGGATATGAAGAAGATCCAAACTTGGTTCGCGGACTGGATTATTATAATCACACCGCTTTCGAAATCATGAGTGAAGGTGAAGGGTTCGGATCGATCACCACACTTGCTGGCGGAGGCCGCTACAACGGATTGGTAGAGGATCTTGGTGGACCTGATTCGCCGGGTATCGGTTTTGGTATGAGTATTGAGCGACTTTTATTGGCATTGGAAGCTGAAGGTACCGATTTTGCTATTCTAGATTCGCTGGACATTTACGTGGTCGCGATGGGTGAAGCAGCGAAAGACAAAGCTGTATCATTCGTATCGGAGCTTCGTCAAAATAATATCTCGGCTGAAATGGATTATTTGGACCGTAAAGTAAAAGCTCAAATGAAGTCAGCCGATCGACTGAATGCCAAATTCTCAATTGTCATCGGGGACAATGAGCTCGAGACTGGAAAAGTATCACTTAAATATTTGGCAAATGGTACACAACAGGAATTGTCATTTGAAGAAATCGTTCAAAATTACAATGAAATCGTGATTAAAGCAATGGAGGAATTAGCATGACACAACGTACACATCAATGTGGAGAAGTAGCAGAACAGGCAATCGGACAACAAGTGGTTTTAAAAGGATGGGTACAAAAAAGACGTGACTTGGGCGGACTTATTTTCGTTGACCTTCGCGACCGTACAGGATTGGTACAGGTAGTCATCAATCCTGCAATTTCGGAAGAAGCTTTAGCAACCGGCGACAAACTTCGTAACGAATATGTAGTGGAGGTAACCGGTGAAGTGGTGGCTCGTCAAGAAAACCAAGTGAATCCAAATATGAAAACAGGCAGAATTGAAGTACAGGCAAGTCATGTTTCCATAATCAATGAAGCAAAAAATCCTCCATTCGCCATTGAAAACCAAACAGAGGTTAATGAAGACTTACGACTGAAATACCGTTATTTGGATCTTCGCCGACCGGTAATGTATGAAACATTAAAAATGCGTTCCGATGTGACAAAATCGATTCGTCGTTTCTTGGACGATGAAACTTTCCTTGAAGTTGAAACACCAATCTTAACAAAATCAACTCCTGAAGGTGCACGTGACTATTTAGTGCCTAGTCGTGTTCATGAAGGAGAGTTTTACGCTTTGCCGCAGTCACCACAATTATTCAAGCAAATGTTGATGGTGTCAGGTTTTGAAAAGTACTACCAAATTGCAAGATGTTTCCGTGACGAGGATTTACGTGCAGACCGTCAACCTGAATTCACGCAAATTGATATGGAAATGAGTTTCATGTCAATGGATGAAATTTTGGAACAGAATGAACGAATGATGAAAAAGGTCATGAAAGATGTAAAAGGCATTGAAATCGAAACACCTTTCCAACGAATGAAATACTCAGAAGCCATGGATCGTTTTGGTTCGGATAAACCGGATGTCCGTTTTGGATTGGAATTGCAGGACATTTCAGCATTAGTTGCAGATTCAGCGTTTAAAGTTTTTGCAAGCGCAGTTGAAAATGGCGGGCAAGTAAAAGCCATCAATGTAAAAGGCGCTGCGGATAATTATTCTCGAAAAGATATTGACGCATTGGGTGTTTTTGCAGGTGTTTATGGAGCGAAAGGCTTGGCTTGGTTAAAAGTTGATGCTGAAGGGTTGAAAGGTCCGATTGCTAAATTCTTTGAAGGCGAATCAGGTGAGAAATTAGCTGAAACACTTCAAGCTGAAGCAGGAGATCTATTGTTGTTTGTAGCTGACAAGAAATCGGTTGTTGCAGATTCTTTAGGCGCGCTTCGCCTGAAATTAGGGAAAGAACTTCAGTTGATCGATGAAAGTAAATATGCCTTCCTATGGGTAGTTGATTGGCCTTTATTTGAATATGACGAAGTGGATGGCCGCTACTACGCTGCACATCATCCATTCACAATGCCTTTCGTGGAAGACATTGAAATGATGGATTCCAACCCTGCCGAAGTCCGGGCTCAAGCTTACGACATGGTATTGAATGGTTTGGAAGTAGGCGGGGGATCACTTCGCATTTACGAACGTCATATCCAGGAAAAAATGTTCAGCATCCTAGGTTTCTCTAAAGAAGAAGCAACTGCTCAGTTTGGATTCTTGATGGAAGCTTTTGAATATGGAACACCTCCGCATGGTGGAATTGCATTAGGTCTTGACCGTCTTGTCATGATTCTTGCAGGAAGTGCGAACATGCGTGAGACAATTGCCTTCCCGAAAACGGCGAGTGCAAGCGATATGTTGACCAAAGCACCAAGTGAAGTTTCGGAAGCGCAATTGAAAGAATTATCTTTAGCTATCAGTCTTCAGAAAAGTGCAAAATCTTTAGAGTAGATGGTTGAATTTCAAAAATGGATATGATACGATACTTGTAACACGAATCCTGATGTGTTCGTTAATTGCCAATCGCTTTTGACCGAACAATTTTTATCGTCGGGAATCCTCCTTTCATAATGGCAAACATGCCCCCAGGGGACCTTTAAAGTTATGAAGTGGATACCCACCTGCTGTTTGCGGGTTCAAAACGATAC
>Ga0209013_10002568_pt1 | contig 16399 bp, 13 predicted proteins | sample Cruoilmetagenom2_FD_187291 | JGI IMG/M metagenome (GOLD analysis project Ga0209013, IMG submission 187291) | Oil polluted marine microbial communities from Coal Oil Point, Santa Barbara, California, USA - Sample 2 (SPAdes) (version 2) | ecosystem: Environmental > Aquatic > Marine > Oil seeps ...
AGTCGTATGCCTCATTATATGGGGACTTATGGTTTACATGGTCTACACGGACGTGCCTTGCCTCTTGCCAATGGTATTAAATCACGACGCCCTGATTTAGATGTCTGGGTGGCTACAGGTGACGGCGATTGTTTCTCTATCGGAGCAGGTCCATGGTTACACTCTCTGCATCTCAATATGGATATGGTTATCCTGGTTTTTGATAACGGCATTTATGGCTTGACCAAAAAGCAAACCTCACCGACGACTCAGCAGGGAACAAAAACCAATACTCATCCTAAGGGAGCTATTTTGCCGCCGTTGAATCCCTTAACGATTACTCTGGGTATTACCAATGTGTCTTTTGTCGCTCAGGTTGTTGACTGGAATCCGCCTTTATTATACGAAACAATCAAAGCTGCTCATCAGCACAGAGGCACCAGTTTTGTTCGGGTTCTTCAGCGTTGTCCGGTATTTTCAGAGGAATTTACTAAGCCTCTGCAAGACAATCCTGACAAGTTTATATTACTTGAGCATGAAGATGGCGTGCAGATTGATGATAATGTAAAGCGTCTCTTTCATAATACTGTTGAGCATGATCCTAAGGATTGGCTCGGTGCAATGAAGTATGCACGAGATCAAGAAAATATGCCTTTAGGTATTTTGTACAAAGACCCGGATGCAATTGTTTATGAAGATCATTCAAGTCTGGGTATAGATATTACTACAGAAGAAAAAGTAGCAGGGTTAAATGCTGCTTTTGATAAGTTTTCCATTTAATTTTAGAAATCATCTGGCTTAAGGCTGATATACATAATATGACATCAAACCCAAGCAAAAAAGCTCTACATTCATCTTTGCCGGCAATGCCAGGGATAAAGGTGGATGAGGATAACTTACAGAAGATAATGCATACATTGCGTCATTTTCATTTAGGCAATCCGAGCGCTGCAGAACAGTTGGAGCCTTTAAGTGATGATTACTTACCGGCATTGCTTTCTGCCTACCGTGATGCTTCATCGCTGCGCTATGACTATCCTCTTTATTTACGTCCAGTTAATGCAGATGAAATATCCTGTGAAACCTTAGCCAAACCACTTTCTGAATTTTTACAGGATTGTGTGGAGTCCTTTGCTCCCGGTCAAGATACTGCCAGAGTTTTAAAAGATAATTTAGCGTGGATAGAACGTTCCGTAAGGGAGTTAAGTAACCAGCTTGAAGGCCCGCAAGCTATTAAGCCTTTGATCGTTGATGCCAGTCAATCTCTGGTTAAACATCTTCAGTTTGATGAAGAAAATCAACAACGTCTTCAGGTTGATATTGATAAGTTAATCGAATCAATACCTGAAGAGGGTATGATACTAGCCTATGGTCGCTTTCCGGCATTGCATTTATTAATGCATTTGATCCGCAGCAAAGTGATACCTCAACTAACGCAGTTTAAAAAAGAAACCGAGCATTATATTCAAAAACTGCAAATATTATTAGATGTTGATAATACCAAACAGGATGAAGCAAAGTCTTCCAGTTCTTTAAAATCTAATATCTCTTCAAATCAGTTCTTTAATACTGAATCCTTATCTCATATTGTTAAACACTCCACCGGCTCTGTTTCCATGTCAGCTTCACGGCGTCAAAGAATCAAAGATGCCCTGGATGTTCTGCATGCATTTAAGGAAAAAGAAACATTAGTTAATATTATTCATGCTAATTATTCATTGGATACCCTGTTAAATAAAAATTCCTGTTTTGCCATAGAACTTCATGAAGATCCCTGTCAAAGAGCTACTGAAGTTTTTGATAACGAAGCCGAACAACTGGCAAAAGTTTTCGCGGCGGCACGTATTGCTAAATTAGAAATTGATCATCTCTATGATGAAAATATCCATGATCCCTGGTTTAATAATTTTAACTGGGAAGCTTTTTCCAAGAAAGAATTAACCCTGGTACCTTCGGTTATCATTCTGGAATCGGCTGATCGTCTGGCACATGATAGTATGGTTTCTTTTTCACATCTGCTTAATTCCGGGCGTCCGGTTAATATCATTGCGCGAGTTCAGGCGCACAATAACCCCGGGGCAAATGCAGATGAAGATCCTTTCCAGAGTTACCGTACGGAGCTGGGCTATCTGGGAATAAGCCATCGACAAGCGGTTGTTTCTCAATCATCTGCAGCACGTCATGAACATTTATTATCGCATTTTTCAACTGCATTAGATGCGACTCGTACCAGCCTGCATTTAATTAATATCGGTATCCGTGAAGAACAGGATGAACTGGACTTAAACGCCTGGTTAGTCGCTGGTGCCGCGTTAGAGGGAAGGGCACATCCATTCTTTTCAGTTGACCCGGGGGCAGGTGATTCAGCTGCTGATCGAGTTGATTTTAATGGCAATCCGCAGGTAGACAAAGACTGGCCTGTTCAGCCCTTTAGTTTCCAAAATCAGGAAGGTGAGATCAATGAGATTGAACTGGATTTTACTTTTGCTGATTATGCTTTATTAATTCCCCGACTTAATGGTCATTTTGGAATAGTGCCTGCTGACTGTGATTCTGAAGACATAATGCCCGTCGCTGACTATCTGTTATTAGACTCAGATGAAGCTGATAATTTTATTCCTTATGTCTGGGCTGTTAATAAAGATAACCAGTTACGCAAACTCATTGTTTCCCGTGCCTTAATTCATGCCTGTCGTGACCGACTAAACTTCTGGCACACACTGCAGGAGATGGCCGGGGTTCGAAGTCGTTATATTGAAAATGCCGAACAACGTATTCTTGCCGATGCCGAGATGGAGGTGGCAATTCAGGTTGCACAGGCAAAAGCAGAGTTTGATGCTGAACTGGAACGAGTTAAAACAGAAACTGCATCTGAAGTGATGAGTCGCTTAACAGATATGTTATTAGGCGTGGATCTTTCAAGCGGTGCTGTCAGACCGATAGCATCTTCAGCGTCAGCTGAAACAGCACCTGTTGTTGAAGTAGAGGAAGAAATAGAAGAAGTCACTGAGCCTGAAGAGGTTGAAGAAGAGTCCTTTGAGGAAGCCTGGATAGACACGCCTTTATGTACCACTTGTAATGACTGTACGGATATGAATCCCCTGTTGTTTGTTTATAACGATACTAATCAGGCTGTTATTGCGGATCTCAATGCAGGTACTTATATGCAAATGGTTGAGGCGGCAGAAATTTGTCCTTCCAAGTGTATTCACCCGGGAAAACCATGGGATGACAGTGAACCGGGTCTGGATGATCTGGTGAAACGTGCGGAACCTTTTAACTAATTAATAGCTTCCCCCTTCTTAAGAAGGGGGATTGAGGTGGTTGCAGATTAACAAATTAAACCCCCTCAGTCCCCCTTTGAAAAAGGGGGAAGCCTAAACAATGAATTAATGAACTTAACTGAATTTTTAACAGCACCAATCATTATGACCAGTTTAGGACTGCTGTTTGGAATTATCCTGGCAGTCGCCTATCACTATCTGAAGGTTGATGAAGATCCGAGAATTGCTGAAACAGAGGAACTATTGCCCGGAACAAACTGCGGTGCCTGCGGAGAACCCGGCTGTTTGCCTTTTGCTATAAAACTGGTTGCCGGGGATGTGACCCCCAGCGGCTGCACTGTTGCTTCAGAAGATGATATTGATAACTTATCTGAATTTCTGGGCGTGGATGCCGGAGAACAGGAAAAAATTGTTGCCCGTCTGAAATGTGCCGGCGGTAAAGGACAGGCTTTTCAAATTGCAGAGTATCGAGGCTTTGAAAGCTGTCAGGCTGCAGCTGTTATTTCCGGCGGGGGTAAAGGTTGTTCCTGGGGATGTCTTGGCCTGGGTGATTGCGAAGTGGCCTGTACTTTTGATGTCATCCACATGAATGATAATGGCCTGCCTGTCGTCAATGTTAATGATTGCACTGCTTGTTCAGATTGTGTTGATATCTGTCCAAAAAACCTCTTTGAACTACGCCCGCAGGCTGAAAAACTATACGTACAGTGTAATATACCCTTAGGTGGTGAATCAGTAACAGCATTATGCAGCGCAGGCTGTGATGGCTGTGAGAAATGCGTTGCCGATGCTCCCGATGGTTTAATGTACATGGAAAATGAGCTGCCAGTTGTTGACTACGCATCCGGTCTTTTTACCATAGAAAAGTCAACCAGAAATGCAATCGAACGTTGCCCTACACATGCTATTCAATGGCTGGAAGGAAATCAGTTTGCTGAGCAAGCGGAAGAGAAAGAACGATTTATCGTTTATTCTTAACACTTAACACTTAACACTTAACACCCAGAAAAATATGTTAAATATTACTGAAACTGCAATTCGCTTATATCGCCAGATTTTTGGAACACCTGAATTTGCCGGGCAATTAGCTGACGGCATCGAAACGGTTCTTGATGGAAATACTGCTATTGCTGTTACTGAAGCCTGCATTACAGAAGTTGCTGCTTTGGGTGGAGGATTTCTGGAGCAGGGCGCTGCACTTGCCTGGTTATCAGAACAACAGCGAGTATCGACCAATCTTTTTGGTGAAAAGCTGAGTGTACAGCAGGCTGACTCTCCACGGGGAGCACTGGCTTCAGCGATAGGAGTGACCCTGTCTGGTCATAGAAGTACAGTTTTTCTTTCTGCTCAGGAACTTTCCGGCTGCCAGGATATACTGCAGACAGCCGTTGGCAGACGCTTACCTCTGGTGATTCATCTGGATAATCGTTTATCTGCCATGCAGGCTAATAGCACTGGTAGTGGTCATGATGCAGTACATCACGCTATGGACAGCGGCTGTTTTGTTTTGTTTGCTTCTAATGTACAGGAAGCAGTTGATTTTACACTGATAGCCCGTCATGTTGCAGAAATCACACTGACACCTGCCCTGGTTGTTGTGGATGGTGCAGAAACTGCGTTAGCTATACAGAATGTCTGCCTGCCTTCAGCAGAACTGGTGAAACAATTTATCGGTCGTGCTGATGAAATGATTGAATCGCCGTCAGCCGCTCAAAAACAACTTTTTTCTGAACAACGTTCCCGTATTCATAGCTGGCATGATCTGGATAAACCGGTTTTACAGGGTGCTATGCAGGATCCTGAAATTTATGCTCTGGGCAGTGCAGCTAGAAAAATCTATTTTGAAGAATTAATTAATGAAACCTTAGAAAATGCATTTACCCAATTTGCTAAATTGACCAGCCGACAATATTCTACTGTTTCAGGTTATGGATTAAATAATGCTGATGTCATTGTTGTCGCTCAGGGTAGTGCAGTTGAAATAGTCAGAACACTCAGTGACTCTCTCAAATATTCGAAATTGAAAGGCGCTGAAAAAATCAATCTGGGTGTTATTGGATTGCATAGTCTGAGACCTTTTGATGCAGCGAAATTGCTGGAGCTGCTGAGTTCAAAGAAAAGTAAGTCTTCCCGAAAAATCGTAATTCTTGAACGAATGGAAGTGCCTTTAGCTGATGATTCACCATTGACACGTGAGATCCGTGCTGCCATTCAGCACAAGTTTGAACTGCAAGACTCTTCTGTCAAATCAGCTAATTTAGCAAAATTACATTCAATTATATATGGTCTGGGTGGCGCGCAACTTAATATCGCTGATTTATGGCAGCTGTGTCGGGAAATTAAACAAGATGATTTTTCAGCGCGTTATTTAGGCGTTTCTTTTTTATCGGATACAAAGCAACTGCATCCCAAACGTCAGGTCATGTTAGATACATTAAAACGCTACTATCCACAAATTAATACACTAGCTATTAATGCAAAAGAAAAACAGATTTCCTTATCTGCAGATGCTAAGAATAAGGTGCTTAGTTTTGCTATCAGTCATCTAAGAGATAGTGATGCAAATATTTCCTATGCTACGGAATTATCGGCTTATTTACATAAACTAACTGATAACTACATTCGCAGCAGCCTGTCAGCTTCATGGGAACAATGGGCACAAAGACAAACAGATTATGTTATTCAATCAGAACAGCCCTATGAAACAGGTTCATCCAGTCGGGTCGATTATTTTGTCGCACTGTCTGTAGACGACAAATCCTTACTTTCTGCCTGCCAGAGTTTAAACACTAATGGTGTGCTGATTTTTTCAGAGAATCTTTGCTCAAATAATAAAGATTCGCATAATGCTGTTATTGCCGATTGCATTAAATTAATTAAAGACAAGTCTCTGACTCTTTATCATCTTGATGTTTCTGAACAACAACAAACTGCTCATATCAGCCTTAATGAACAGCAGTGGGAAAAAAGTCTGGCAATACTTATGGCTGTACTGCAAAATAATGACAAGCTGAATATAAAGAGCCGAAAATTTGTTTCTACCAGACATTCTTTGTTAACCCATGTTTCAGAAGATAAACAAAATCAGCTGGGTGATATTTTTAAAGAGACACTGACGGCTGTATTGGATAATGACAAATCTTTCGCTGCTCATTCTTTACTGTTAAGCAGACTTCAGGACGATAAAACTTCTGATTATTCAGATCCTGGCCGTAAATCTACAGCAATTTCAGATGTTCCTGAAATGGTTAAAAATTTAGCTCAGGTCTCTGAAACTTATGATAGTCTGCCTCGTTTCTGGGATCAGGTGGGTGTATTACATCAAAACGGAGAAACTGATCAACTCACAGTCGATCCCTATCTGGCAACAGGTACAATACCGTCATTAAGTGCAACATTTAATCCTGTCGGTCAATATCGTTCTGCATTTAAAGACAATGATATACCTTCCTTTAACTCACAGGAATGTACTGCCTGCGGTTTATGCTGGTCAAATTGCCCTGAGAGTGCTATCGCAACGGTGGCGTTAAGTCCGAAAGCATTAATAGAAACCGGGATTAAAATAACCGGCACGGATGCAGTCCGTCAGGTTACGTCTAAATTAGCCTCACGTATTGCTAAACGTTGCAGAAATAATGAAGTCGATGCAGTTAACGCCGGTCAAATATTAGAAGATTCTTTTGACTGGTTAAAAGAAAAATCAGGATTGCCTGTAGAACGTCTGCAGAATATAGAAGCTGATTTTGAAAAGCTTCATCCTGCAATTGCCGATTTACCTATAGTGACCAGTGATTTATTGTTTTATTCTCAGGAAAAGAAACAAAATGACAGTGGTGAATTATTCAGTCTTATTATAAACCCGGATACCTGTAAGGGCTGCGGTCTTTGTGTGGAACTTTGTGGTGCTCAAAATATCGAATCAGAACAGGAACCCGCATTAACAATTAGTCAGGTTCCTGTACTTAACGATAACCAGAGCTATCAACTTAAACAGCAATGGAAAATCTGGCAGCAAACCCCGGATACTTCTTCTGATACCATTGAGCGCATTATAAAAGATCAGTCTATGGATACAGGCGCTGCACTTATGTTGTCACGCCATAATGCATTCTCTCTATCGGGAGGTGATTTGGCTGAACAGGCGTCAGGTGAAAAAATTGCCATGCGGCATCTGCTCAGCGCCACAGAATATCATCAACAACCTTTGTTACATCAGTTTGTCAGCGAATTACAGCAACTGCGAGACGAACTTAAGCAGGAAATCAACACCATTTTATCAGAGGCTTTACCCACGGATAATCTGGCACAATTGTCAGATAAGTTATCGGATGTAAAAACCCGCCAGGTTGACCTTAATTCCTTACTCCGTGAAACCTCTCAGGTTATGGATAATTCGGCCATTGATGCAGTTAAAACAAATCAATTGGTTAAGCTGGTGATGCAGATAAATGAATTGCACTGGAAGCTTACGGAAGGTACTTATGGTATTGGACGTTCCCGCTATAGCTTATGCATTACTTCAAGTTCGATTGCCAGTTGGGCGGGTACTTTTCCGCATAACCCTTTTCATGTGCCTGTTAATATTGATGTCTCAGGTGAAAGCGCACAGGTTGCCGCCGGTCTGGTACAGGGGCAAATAAATGACTTGCTGTCAGCGGTTAGCTTAATGCGTCAGGCAAGAGCCGTTATTGATCCCCGTTATGCAAAAAATACTGAACGACTGGAGAATCTTGACTGGCAGGATTTAACGGATGAAGAAAAGCAATTATGTCCGCCATTATTATTAGTAGGCGGGGATGATTTACTAGGCACGCATGGTTTTTCCCAGGTGTCTCTTTTGTTAAATTCATCCTTTCCGGTGAAAGTCGTTATTTTTAGTGAACTCGATAGTGGGCTGGTGTTCGATGGTTTGCATGAATATAAATTAAATCGCCGTTCTGATTCACGTAATAATCTGGCAATGATGGCTATGTCACAACGAAATGCCTATGTCGCACAAACCTCTATTGCCGATAACAGCCATTTTCAACAAAGTGTGCATGAATTATTGGGTAGCAATAGTGCCGGTTTGTTATGTATCCATACACCGAGTCCGTCACGTCATGGCTTTGCACCGGAACACACTTTAAGACAGGCAGAGCTGGCTGTAAAGAGCCGAATGTTTCCACTGTTCAGATATAAGCCTGATGAGGAAGGCGTATTTGGTACACGTCTCTCATTAGAGGGAAATGAGGATCCTTTACTTGCCTGGCAGCTTGATGAAGAAGACCAGCCTATAAACCCGATTCACTGGGCAATTAATGAAAAACGTTTTCAGGCTCACTTTTCTGCACTGACAAGTAATGCCGCATTCCCAACTGAATTATCACAATGGTTGACTATGAATGCATCTGAACAGGAAAAGAAAACACCTTTTATCAGCCTCTTGGCTGATGGTGAAGGTGAGAATAAGGTGGCTATAAGTAAAGAATTTTCCTCAATGATTGTCAATCAACAAAATGCCTGGCAGACATTGCAGGAACTGGCCGGAATCGTAACACCATTTACAGAACATGTTGAGCAAGTGGTGCAGGAACGCCTGAGTTCAGAACATCAGGCCGACCTGGATGCCTTACGCTCAGAATATGAGGCTAAGATTGCACAAATTAATGAAAATTATCAGAATGAAACACATACAAAAATTCGCAATCAGTTATTAGGTCTGGCAGGTTATGATGCGGATAAGCTAAGGAAACATTGATTTGGGTTTATTTTGCTTTTAGCCTCCCCCTTCTTTAGAAGGGGGATTGAGGGGGTTGCAAATCACTAACTTAAACCCCCTCAGTCCCCCTTTGAAAAAGGGGGAAGTAAAAAACGATTTATAATATACGAAATATGTTACAAAATTTATATACAAAGGAAATAGCTTAATGAATTTACATGAATATCAGGCGAAAAGCCTGTTTACAGGATTTGGTATTCCTGTGCCTAAAAGTGTTCCTGTTGACAGTCCTGAAGATGCTCAGAGTGCAGCGCAAAATCTGGGCGGTAATGCCTGGGTAGTAAAAGCTCAGGTACACGCAGGCGGTCGCGGAAAAGCAGGTGGTGTTAAGCTGGTTAATAGTGTTGAAGAATTAATGTCAACCAGTGAAGCGCTGTTAGGTAAAGGTTTAGCAACACCTCAGACTCACGGCAAAGAACTTCCTGTTAATCGATTATTGATTGAACAGACACTGGATATTAAAAGAGAATTGTATTTAGGCGCTCTGGTCGACAGGGGAACTGAATCGATTACCTTTATGGCATCCACTGAAGGGGGAATGGATATTGAAGAAGTCGCTGCTAATACCCCGGAAAAGATTATTACTGTTCACGCCAATCCCAGCGTAGGACTGCAGGCCTATCAATGTCGTCAGGTTGCATTTGCTCTGGGGCTTGAAGGTTCACAAATTGGTGCATTAAGCAAAATTATGCTGGCTCTGTATAGTTTGTTTACCCATAAAGATCTTGCTCTGGTGGAAATTAATCCTCTGGTTGTGACCAAAGAAAATAACCTGCTGGCTCTGGATGCAAAAATCAATATTGATGACAATGCATTATATCGTCGTCCTGATTTATTGGAAATGCGTGACCCCAGTCAGGAAGATGAAAAAGAAAATCAGGCAGCGCAGCATGATTTGAACTATATCACGCTGGATGGCAGTATCGGTTGTATGGTCAATGGTGCAGGTCTGGCTATGGCAACAATGGATCTCATCAAGCTTCATGGTGGTGAGCCTGCGAACTTTCTTGATGTGGGTGGCGGTACCACAGCTGAGCGTGTGTCAGAAGCGTTTAAACTGATATTAAGTGAAGATAAAGTGAAAGCCATATTGGTTAATATTTTTGGTGGTATTGTACGTTGTGATTTAATTGCTGAAGGTATTATTCAGGCAGTTAAAGAAGTAGGAGTCAGTATTCCGGTTGTGGTTCGCCTGGAAGGAACTAACGCTGAAATGGGACTGGATATTCTTGCTAAAAGTGGTTTGAATATTGAAACTGCCAGTGACCTGACTGAAGCGGCAAAAAAAGCCGTAGCTTCTGTATAACGTAAAGCCAAAGGATATTTATTTATGAGTATTTTAATTAATAAAGACACAAAAGTGATTGTTCAGGGTTTTACCGGAAAACAAGGTACTTTCCATGCCCAACAAGCCATTGCATATGGCACCCAATTAGTTGGTGGAGTGACACCGGGTAAAGGTGGACAAAGCCATCTTGACAGACCCGTATTCAATACAGTTCATGATGCTGTTTCTGAAACAGGCGCTGATGCTTCTATGATTTATGTGCCGGCAGCTTTTGCCGCAGATGCCATTTTAGAAGCAACCGATGCAGGCATTAAAACGATTGTTTGTATTACCGAGGGGATCCCTGTTCAAGATATGATCAGGGTTAAAGCACTGCATCGTGAAATGGGTGAACAGGCTCCCTATCTGATTGGGCCTAATTGCCCGGGGGTTATTACGCCGGGTGAATGTAAAATTGGTATTATGCCTGGTGAAATTCACAATCCCGGCTCCGTGGGAATCATCTCCCGCTCAGGTACTTTAACTTATGAAGCCGTGCGCCAGACAACAGTACAGGGATTGGGACAAAGTACCTGTATCGGAATCGGCGGTGATCCCATTCATGGCATGAATTTCATTGATTGTCTTAGTTTATTTGAACAAGATGATGAGACTAAATCCATCATTATGGTGGGTGAAATTGGCGGTACTAAAGAAGAAGAAGCTGCTGAGTTCATTAAATCAAATGTGAGCAAACCGGTTGTTGCCTATATCGCTGGTATGACTGCACCTCCCGGGCGTCGTATGGGACATGCCGGTGCGATTATCTCAGGCGGCAAGGGCACTGCTGATGAAAAGATTGCCAGTCTTGAAGCAGCAGGCGTAGTGGTTTCCAAATCACCGGCTGATATGGGTGCGCATTTGAAACAGCTTCTGTCAGCAGGCTGAGATTTATAGCCGATGTTCAATTTTTCATTAAGCTCTGTTTTTGCGGTAGGCCAAAGATCCTTAGGTCAAAGTTTCTCTCATGGTGTGCATCCTGCGCACCATAAAGAGCAGACTCAGGACTTAACGATTCAGCGCGTTCCGTTTGTGAGTCGGTATGTTATGCCTTTGGGACAGCATATCGGTGTTCCTGCTGAAGCAGTTGTTAAAGTGGGTGATGTTGTGCAGCGTGGTGAGCTGATTGCCAAACCAAATGGTTTTATCTCCACGGCCATACACAGTCCTGTAACCGGAAAAATTACTGACATCGGCATGCATCGTTATGTTGATGGTTCGTTTAAGGCGGCAATTGAAATTACTGCTGATCCCTATGCCACACAGCAATTTATCGGTCAGCCGATCGATCATTCAAAACTGACTATTGAGCAGTTTATTAATGAAGTGCAAATGTCGGGTATTGTCGGCATGGGTGGCGCTGCATTTCCCAGTCATGTTAAATATTCCATACCTGACGAACAGCAAATTACCGATCTATTGGTTAATGGCGCTGAATGTGAACCTTATTTAACCAACGATCACCGCTTGATGGTTGAAAGACCGGAAGCGGTATTGCGAGGCTGTGAAGTATTACGTGAGCATCTGGGGGCGTCCCGGGTAGCAATTGGTGTTGAAAAAAATAAGCCTGAATCAATCAGTCAGTTAAAAAAGTTTTTAACGCCGGACTCAGTTATTGATATTGTTCCTCTGGAAGTAAAATATCCCCAGGGTGCAGAAAAAATGCTGATTAAAAGCATTTATAATAAAGAATTACCAGCAGGAAAGTTACCCAGAGACATTGGTATCGCAGTCAATAATGTCGGAACGATTGTCGCACTGGCTGATTATTTCGATCAGGGTATGCCTTTAATTGAACGTATTGTTACTCTGGCTGGTACGGGTGTTGAAGAACCGGCAAATCTGATTGTGCCGATCGGTACACCCATACGAGATGTTCTGGATTTTGCCGGCGGCCTGAAAAAACAAACCCGGGAAGTCATTATGGGTGGTCCCATGATGGGCAGTCCGGTTGCCGATCTGGATGCACCTATTTTAAAAGGTACTTCAGGTATTTTAGCTTTTACTGAACAAGAAACTGTTCGGCCTGCTGAATATCCCTGTATTCGCTGCGCCCGATGTCTTGAGGCCTGTCCTTATTTTCTTAATCCATCCCGATTAGCTTTATTGGGTAAAGCGCGATTATATGAAGAAATGCAGGAAAAATACCATGTTATGGACTGTGTTGAATGTGGTGCATGTACTTATGCCTGCCCATCTAATATCCCTATTGTGCAGCTTATACGTACAGCAAAAGATAATTTGCGCAAGGCTAAAAAAGTGACGCTTAATGCAAAATAAAGAGCCAAAACTATTACTACAATCTGCACCTATGCTGCGGCAGCAATTAACAACGCCAGCAGCTATGAAAGATGTCTGGATTGCTTTGCTGCCGGCAAGCTGTGCTGCGATATGGTTTTTTGGTCTCAGTGCATTATTGATTCTACTGGCATCGATAGCAGGTGCAATATTAACTGAATGGGTTTTTACTGCCAGTGAAAAAAGACGTTTTGCGCTCAGTGATACCAGTGCAGGGCTGACAGGATTACTTCTGGGGCTCACTTTGCCGCCGGGTTTACCACTCTGGATGGCCTTTCTTGGCGGTATGGTGAGTATCGGCCTGGGAAAAGTTATCTGGGGTGGTCTGGGTACTAATATCTTTAATCCGGCATTATTAGGCCGGGCTTTTTTATTGGGAACTTTTCCCATAGCAATGACCACCTGGGGTGCTGCCGGCGGGCCGGGTGATTTCTTCCAGATTCACAGCAGCAATCTGGCTTTCCCGTTTATGCAGGCTGAAGTAGATGCAATGAGTGCCGCAACACCTTTGGGATTGATGAAATTTGAGCAGCAAAGTACTGTGCTATGGCAGCTTTTCATGGGTAACACTGCCGGTTCGATAGGTGAAACCAGTAGTTTGTTTTTATTATTAGGCGGTCTCTATCTTTTACTGCGTAAAAGTATTGACTGGCGAATTCCTGCGGCCATATTTATAACGGCGGCGGTATTTTCACTGATTATGTTTCTCATTGATGGACACCGATATCCTTCGCCGCTGTTTACTTTATTTGCCGGAGGATTATTTCTGGGCGCCTTTTTTATGGCAACCGATCCGGTAACTTCACCATTAACCCCGAAGGGCTGTTGGATTTTTGGTATTGGTATTGGTTTCCTGGTTGTTTTAATTCGACTCTATGGTGGTTTGCCGGAAGGAATGCTTTATGCTGTGTTATTAATGAATGCCGCCACACCACTGATTGATCGTTATACACAACCAAAAATATTTGGTCGTAAGAGTTAAAGGCTGCAAATGAATAATGTGCTAACACAAGAGCCTCAAAAAACAGAAGAACCGGGCAGTCGTCGTCTGATTGCTTCTATGGCTATTGCTGGTTTTATTTCCGGCATCATTATTATTGCAATTTATCTGCTGACTTTTGATACCATCAAGGAAAATAAAGCCAGAGAATTACGTGAAGCGGTATTTAAAGTACTGCCCGATGTTGCTGATATGAAGAAACTGCACTTCACGGAGAACAAACTTGTCGTTGTTAATGCCGATGGTATGGATGATGAGATGATTTTTGCCGGCTACGATAAACAGGGAAAATTTATCGGTTATGCGATTCAGGGAAAAGGGCCGGGCTTTCAGGATACTATCCATGTACTGTTTGGTTTTCTTGTTTCTAACTCGAATATTACTGGTATGGAAATACTCGACAGCCGAGAAACACCCGGTTTAGGTGATAAAATTTTTAAAGATATGGACTTTGTTGGTGAATTCATAAATTTGCCTATGATGACAGATATCAAGGCTGTTAAAAAAGGTACTAAGTCAAAAGACAATGAAATTGATGCAATTACAGGTGCGACTATTTCATCAAAGGCAGTGGTTAAAATTATTAATAAAGCCTTTAATAAATGGTCACCACGTATTAGCAAAGGGCAACAATAGGTAAATTCTTATGGCAACAGATATTACTGCTTATGAAGAAATGATAAAAGGCCTGTGGCGGGATAATCCTGTTTTTGTCCAGGTGCTTGGAATGTGCCCGATGCTGGCAGTCACTAATTCAGCCATCAACGCTGTGGTTATGGGGGTTGCCACTTTTTTCGTGCTGGTCGGCTCCAGTTTTTTAGTGTCAAGCTTTAAAAAATGGATACCCAGACAAGTTCGGATTTCCTTATATATTATTATTATTGCTACTTTCGTAACGGTTGTAGATTACACATTATTAGCACTTCTTCCTGCTATTCATAAAGAGCTGGGTGCATTTATTCCATTAATTGTTGCCAATTGTATGATTCTTGGACGTCAGGAAGCGTTTGCATCAAAACATTCTGTTAAATATGCCGTGATGGATGCAGTTGGTATGGCGGGCGGATTTATGATTGCACTTTTTGCCCTGGGAGCGGTTCGGGAAATACTGGGAGTAGGGGCTTTCTTTGGTATTGATCTATTTGGTGCTAACTTTGAACCCTGGGTTATTATGATCCTGCCGCCGGGCGGGTTTTTAACTTTGGGGTTACTGCTATTGTTTTTTAACTGGATTACAGAACGTCGAAAACAGTTTTTAGATAAAGTAGCTGCTGCCGAAAGGGTGAGTGCCAATGGATGATTTACTCTGGATTTTTATCAGTACCTTATTGGTCAATAATTTTGTTCTGGCTTATTTCCTTGGGCTGTGTCCTTTTCTTGGTGTTTCAGGACAACTGCTGACTTCATTTCGTTTAGGTCTGGCAACGACCTTTGTACTAATCATTACGGCTTTATGTGCCTGGATACTTAATACCTATGTGCTTATTTATGCACCTTATTTACGTTTGATCAGTTTTATTGTGGTTATTGCCAGTACTGTACAATTTATTGAAATGAGCATTAAAAAACTCAGTCCCAGCCTGTTTAAATCCCTGGGGATCTTTTTACCATTAATCACCACTAATTGTGCTATTCTGGGCTTAGCTATTTTTGCTACCAACCGGGGTTATGGTCTGGTTGAAGGCCTGGTTTTTGCCTTAGGTGCTGGTGCTGGATTTACTTTGGCAATGGTTCTAATGGCCGGTATTCGTGAAGAAACTGAAATTATGGATGTTCCGGTTTTAATACGGGGTACGGCATTTAATTTAATTATCGCCGGAATTTTATCTATGGCATTTATGGGGTTTGCCGGGCTGTTTAGCTCAACCTGAGGTTTGTCTTATGCTTTCTTATATTATCGCTTTATTGGGCTTGCCGCTATTACTGGTATTATGGTTTCTACTCCAGGAATGGCTGACCAGAAACAATCCTGATTATAAAGGCTATAAAGCAGGTTGCGGAGGATGCAGTCGCTCCTGTGGTAACTCTGAAACAAAAAATTCAAAACATTGAAGCTAGTCTTTTTTATTTATCATCTCATCAAGAATTTGCACAGCATTTTCTACGAAACCAGGGCATTTTGACTGAGTTAAACCCTGTTCTTTAGCCTGTTGATAACCCTCTTTGGTACTGATATCACAGCCCAGAAGATCGCGACAATTACAAGCGCCATTTCTTTGCTCAAATTCCTGAGTAAAAGTCTGAATTTTCTCGTATGTTTGATCCTTTTTCTCTTTCTGAGCTGCTGACTCTGAACCATATTCCAGGCCCAGAACAAGGTAAGCTCCAGTTAATGCACCACAGGCATTGCCCATACGCCCCATACCACCACCAAAACCAGTGGCCAGTTTACAGGCGGTAGAAACGTCCAGTTGATAGCGATCAGCATATTGGGCAATAATGGATTGAGAACAATTCAAGCCATGAGCAAATTTTTTCCGTGCATTTTTTGAATCAGACATAAGTGTAGGCTTTGTTGTTAGTGACAGCATGAGAGTTGTTTTTTATCCTAACCTTCGTGATGGTAATTGACAAGCATTTCCTGTAAGCTACGCCCACCTCTGAACACGTTCAGATCACCATAAAACCACAAGAGAGATTCTATGATTAGCTTGTTGAATTGCATCTAAAAGTGATCCACTATTTGCACGTAAAAGTGATCCACCCAATTAAGTCATATTATGTATTAATTCCTGATTTTTTGTCGATTT
>Ga0209013_10002569_pt1 | contig 16398 bp, 20 predicted proteins | sample Cruoilmetagenom2_FD_187291 | JGI IMG/M metagenome (GOLD analysis project Ga0209013, IMG submission 187291) | Oil polluted marine microbial communities from Coal Oil Point, Santa Barbara, California, USA - Sample 2 (SPAdes) (version 2) | ecosystem: Environmental > Aquatic > Marine > Oil seeps ...
GGAATCCCGTTTGGTGACCCTGCCGTTGTGATGGCAAAACGTGAAGCAGGTTTGGACATTCCACTTCATTGGAATACGGAAACGACTGCCACGAATTGGTTTACTGCAAACTATTGGGGCAAACGTGGGGCTAACCGTGCCGTACTTGCTCGTGAGCTGAGCATGGAAGAAGTAATTGAAATCAAAGAGAACGCTGAAATAGCAATCGAAGTTCAGGTCCATGGCATGACTTGCATGTTCCAGTCAAAACGATCATTACTGGGCAATTACTTCCTTTATCAGGATAAAGCGATGGAAATTGAAAATCGTTCGAAAAACAAGAACATGTTTTTACATGACAAAGAACGACATAACAAATATCCGATTTATGAAGATCTTAACGGTACCCATATTTTCAGTCCGAACGATATGTGCATCATTGATGAATTGAATGAGCTCATGGATGCAGGAGTCGATTCGTTTAAAATAGACGGGGTATTGCAAGAGGCGGATTATGTAACGAAAGTGACTCAACTATACAGACAGGCAGTTGACGCGTATATGGAATCTGCGGACGCTTATGAAGGAATAAAAGATGATTTACTGGAACAAATCGAAGAAATTCAACCGGAACTTCGCCCCCTCGATACCGGTTTCTTCTTCAAAGAAACGGTGTATTAAGGGAGAGGAGAATTCATATGGCAACTTTGCAAAATGACCGGATTAGCGAAATTATTGATGGAAAGCGCATTATTGTTAAAAAGCCCGAACTTCTCGCTCCTGCAGGAGATCTGGAAAAATTGAAAATTGCCGTTCATTATGGTGCGGATGCAGTGTTCATTGGCGGACGCGAATTTGGTTTGCGTTCAAATGCTGGTAATTTTTCAATCGAGGAAATGCGTGAAGCCGTTGATTTTGCCAGCAACTATGGGGCGAAAATCTACGTGACAACAAATATATTCGCCCATAACGAAAATATGGATGGTTTGTCTGAGTACTTGAAGGATATCGAATCTGCAGGCGTGACCGGCATAATCGTGGCAGACCCATTGATTATCGAAACGTGTCGAAATGATGCGCCAAAGCTCGAGATTCATTTAAGTACACAGCAATCATTGTCAAACTGGAAAGCAGTGCAGTACTGGAAAGACGAGGGATTGCACCGCGTCGTCCTTGCGCGTGAAACGAGTGGCGACGAAATCCAGGAAATGAAAGAAAAAGTGAATATCGAGATTGAAGCGTTTATTCACGGGGCAATGTGTATTGCCTACAGTGGACGCTGTACCTTGTCCAATCATATGACCGCTCGTGATTCGAACCGCGGAGGATGCTGTCAGTCATGTCGATGGGATTATGATTTATACGAAATAAACGATGGCAAGCAAAATGCATTGTTTGACACAGAGGACGCACCATTTGCGATGAGTCCAAAAGACTTGAAATTGGTCGAATCCATTCCTCGCATGATAGAGTTAGGCGTTGACTCCTTGAAAATAGAAGGTCGCATGAAGTCGATACACTACATAGCAACAGTAGTCAGTGTATACCGTAAAGTGATTGATGCCTATTGTGCGGATCCAGCGAACTTCACCATAAAGAATGAATGGTTGGAAGAACTTGATAAGTGTGCTAACCGTGAGACGGCAACAGCATTCTTTGAAGGTGAACCAACGTTTGAAGAGCAAATGTATGGTGTGCATGGAAGGAAAACCACAACCGATTTTATTGGTCTGGTACTTGATTATAATGAAGATACAAAAATGGTCACTCTTCAACAAAGAAATTATTTCAAACCAGGTGAAGAAGTTGAATTCTTCGGTCCGGATATTGATAATTTCCGCATGACGATCACTGAATTATGGGACGAAAAGGGTCGTGAATTGGATGTGGCACGTCATCCATTGCAAATCGTGCGTTTTAAATCTGATATTCCAGTACGTCCAAATAACATGATGAGAAAGGAGCTTGTACGATGACTTTTAAGCGCCCGCTTGTTATTGGTATTGCTGGTGGCTCTGGTTCAGGGAAAACGAGTGTTACCAATGCAATCTATGAAGTTTATAAAGAAAAAGCTGTAGTCGTAATCGAACAAGATTATTACTATAAAGATCAGAGTCACTTGAAATTCGAGGAACGGTTGGCGACCAACTATGACCATCCTCTAGCGTTCGATACGGATTTGTTGATTGAACATATCCATCAGCTTCTGAACCGACATGCAATTGAAAAACCGATCTATGATTACGCGCATCATACGCGTGCAGAGGAAACGGTCATCATCGAACCACAAGATGTCATCATTTTGGAAGGGATCTTGGTGCTGGAAGATCCTCGTTTACGTGATTTGATGGACATCAAGCTATTTGTCGACACAGACTCGGATATACGCATAATTCGTCGAATCATGCGGGATATCAATGAGCGAGGACGTTCAATAGAATCGGTTGTGGAACAATATCTATCAGTGGTGCGTCCTATGCATAACCAATTCATTGAGCCGACGAAACGTTATGCTGATATTATCATTCCCGAAGGTGGACAAAACGAGGTAGCAATTGACCTAATGGTTACAAAAATTAAAACAATTCTTGAATCTGATAACATTGTGTAATATGATTGTGAAAGACTGACAATTATATCTAAATACTATGCCGCATAATTATACTCGGCGCGGCATAGTATTTTTATTAGCAAGCAAGTAGTTGAAGGAGTGAATAGCATTGTCTAATGAAAAAAAATATCCAATGACCGCTGCAGGTAAACAGAAATTAGCGGACGAACTTGAGTTCCTGAAAACAGTAAAACGCAAAGAAGTCGTCGAACGTATAAAAATTGCACGTAGTTTTGGTGACCTTTCTGAGAACTCCGAGTACGATTCTGCTAAAGAAGACCAAGCATTCGTAGAGGGACGTATTGTAACCTTAGAATCTATGATTCGCAATGCGGTCATTATCGAAGAAAACGAGCTGGACAACGACACGGTTTCCCTTGGGAAAACGGTTTCATTTATTGAAATTCCGGATGGTGACGAAGAAACTTACACAATCGTAGGTTCTGCTGAAGCCGATCCAATGGAAGGCTTGATTTCCAATGATTCACCGATTGCCAAAAGCTTGATCGGCCGTTCAGTAGGCGATACGGTAAAAGTGTTGACACCTGGTGGCGAAATGGACGTCAAAATCATTTCAATCAAATAATAATCAGAAACCACTCTCACTTTAGGAGTGGTTTTTTGTGTGGTGTAATACGATATGCTCTGTTAAATTCTGTTGTTGATATTCGCAAAATAGCTGTGCTTTTCCCTGGCGAGCGCCAAGCCCATAGCTGTCAATTTAGGAAATATACAATCGAAAATATATTAATTACTGTTAGTTATAATCATTTATAAGATTGGAGTGAAAGGCGGCGACTCCAGCGGGAAAAGCGTGTCCAGGTGAGACCCCGCAAGAGCTTGCGATGAGGAGGCTCACGGACCGCCCGCGGAAAGCGTCCGCCTGAAACGGAAATCAGCGATATCTACTAACAGTGGCAATAGAAAAATCCAGATATACGTGAAATCAAAACCAAATGAAACATTTCTTTAATATAATCGTCTAAATTGTCATCAACAAATTATGGTATTATGCTGTATATAAGGGGGAGTATGCAATGACAAATCCAGAGACCAGATATACTTCAAGAAGCAATCGATCTAGAAAACCAAATGGCATGAGCAAACTATTAAATGTACTTATCGGCGTTGTTGTTGTCCTTATTGTCATTACTGCCGGATTTATTTTCCTGGGTGGTGACGAAAAAGATGAGGCGGCAACCAATAACACGGAAGAAACTTCAACCGACTTGGAAAGCTCTAATAATGAAACAGAAGACGAAACCGAAATTGGATCTGAAGAGATAGCTTCAGAAGATGAAAATACTGAAGGAACAACTGAAGACGATGGTGCTACTGAAGAAGAAGCAACGACGACTGAGGAAGAAACTGTGAATGAAGATTCCACGACAGGTGGTACTGTAACCTCGTCCCCTTCAGACGATGCGCTAGTTTCAGATAGCATTGTCAATACGGAATGGAAGCCTGTGGGTACCTCTCAAACTGGTGAACATACGTCCGTGTACAGCACAGACCATGTCGATTGGGATGAAAAAGTGAAGGCGTTGGCATACACCACTGGATTGTCCGCAGACAATATGATTATTTGGCATATTGGCAACGGGGGAAGCCCGCAAAAGTCAATTGGGGTCGTATCCTCTAACAATAAAGAAGAAAAATATCGTGTGTACTTGCAATGGGTGGACGGCGAAGGTTGGAAACCTGAAAAAATGGAGACTTTAAAAACATTGGACGGCGCCTATTGACTTTCGGCGCCGCTTTTATTATTTTTAGGGAAGTGTTTTAGCGCTTAAAGGAAAGCGGAACTTTTCTAGTAATCAAGATAAAAAAATCTAGTTACCCCCATGTGGGGTGTTTTTCTAATGAGAAAAGAGGCGGAATTATTATGAAAATAGCAGTTATTGGCGCGATGGAACAAGAAGTCGAAGCTTTGCGTTTAGCCATCGAGAATCCACAAACAACGGTTATCGCGAATAGTGAATATACAGAAGGTACTTTTGCTGGGCATGACGTCGTGTTGCTTAAAAGCGGCATCGGAAAAGTGAACGCAGCGATGTCCACTACCATTTTGCTGCACCACTTCAAACCTGATGCAGTCATTAATACGGGTTCAGCTGGTGGTTTTGATGCAAACCTGGAAGTTGGCGCTATCGTCATCTCTGATGAAGTGCGTCACCATGACGTGGATGTGACAGCATTCGGTTATGAAATGGGACAAGTTCCAGGACTGCCTGCTGCATTCCTTTCAGATGAAAAATTACGCAAACTTGCGGAAGAGGCTGTTGAAGAATTGGGACAGCATGCATCAGCTTCGGGTTTAATTGCAACTGGTGATTCATTCATGAGTGATGCTGAGCGTGTTGAGAGTGTCCGTGTGCAGTTTCCACACATGAAGGCAGCAGAAATGGAAGCAGCTGCTGTCGCGCAGGTCTGTCACCAATTTGACGTGCCGTTCGTCGTGATACGGGCTTTGTCTGACATTGCTGGAAAAGAATCTTCAATCAGCTTTGAGGAATTCCTTCCGACAGCCGCGAAACATTCGACTGAAATCGTATTGCAAGTGATCAGCAAACTATAAGGTCATTCCGTGTTAAAATGAAGATGGATTATTGGAGGCTCTTTCGATTTCCAGTGAATCGAAGGAGTTTTTTTCATGCTTAAACAATTGATACAATTTTACCAAAGCCCGTTTTTCGATTCGCGAGACATAGCTGCGGGAAATATTTAATTGTTTGGCAATCTGTTTTTGGGTCATCGGCTCAAATTGGTGCAGGCCATACCGGCGCTCGATAATTTCAATCTCCCGTTTTTCCAATTTATCCAGATGGCGGTACAAACGGGCCATTTGTTCTTTCTGTTCCAATGTTTGCTGGGCGGTATCTTCATCAGTTTGAAGGAGATCTGTTATTTGTAGTGAATGTCCATCTTTATCAGTCCCGATTGGTTCATATAAAGAGACATCTTTTTGCACTTTTTTCTGGGATCGTAAATGCATGAGGATTTCATTTTCAATACAGCGTGCAGCGTATGTTGCGAGGCGTGTTTTTTTGTCTGGTGTATAGCTGGCCACAGCCTTCATCAATCCAATGGTACCGATTGATATGAAGTCGTCCAATTGTTCGTGTTTAGGATGGAACTTTTTGACGATATGAGCGACGAGCCGCATATTGCGTTCAATTAATTCATGTTTAGCTTCTTCTTCACCGGCTAAGCAACGCTCGACATATATCGCTTCTTCTTCTTGGGATAAGGGCTTTCGAAATGCCTGACCTTTCAAGTAACCCAGGAATGCAGGCACTTCTATCCATAGTTGCAAAACAGCAGACAGTAAACCACTCATGATGACTAGCACCTCCATGTCGTCTTTTGTCACTATATGATAACAATGTCGAATCCATGAAAAAAACGACCGCAATTTGCGGTCGTCAGACTTTTTTCAAGGTAATGGTGCTAATCATCAAAATAGACAGGATGGGCATTAAAAACATATAAAAGACCGGTGCGAATAGGGACAATCCAAAATAAGAAAGCGTTAGTAATGTACCAGCAGCGGTGATTGGGAGGCCTGTAAAATAACCATTCGATTCCATGATATTAAATCGTGCCAAGCGGAAAGCTCCGCACGCGATATATATAATGGTGATGACCATTCCAGCAGTCCCGAATTCAAATAAATCAACCATATAAATAAGAATCGCAGGTGCAACTCCAAAAGAGATAATATCGCTCATTGAATCGAGTTGTTTCCCGAGTTCTGATTCCTGACCAAGTTTACGAGCGACCATCCCGTCGAAACGGTCCAGTAGAGCTGCGATAAATATAAACAGAACACTATAACTATATGATTCGTTCAGTGTGGTCATGATGGAAGCTCCACCAAAAGATAAGTTACCGATGGTGATCATATTTGCTGCGTGGGCTTTCATCTTCTTGATTGTGTGATCCACTCGTTGTAAAAAAAACAATGGACGACACTCCTTCGTGTGTGTTAAGTATTTTTTCATTATACTTCTTTAATCGTAAAAAAGGTACAACATATTTTGAACAGGAGGAATAGCATGAAACAAAAAGTGTACCAATCTCTTATCGAATTGACGAATGGAAAATGGACTTCACTGGCCATACAGCGGTTTGCTCAATCCTCTTTAAGCAGAAAAATTATTCCATCCTATATACGTACATACGGAATACAAATGGAGGAAGTTTCAAAATCAATCGAAACATTTCCGTCTTTGCATGAATTTTTTGTCCGCGAAATCGATTCGAAACATCGTCCGATCATGGATGGTGATACGATAGCCACCAGTCCTGTGGATGCCAAAGTGGAGTCCGTCGGAAATATTACCTCAACCGGTACATTTTCGGTGAAAGGAAAGCCATACACCATAAAGGACCTTCTGGGCAGTGCGGAACATGCTTCGCAATACATGGACGGAACGTATATCGTATTTTATTTAAGTCCTGCCGACTACCATCGAATACACAGTCCTGTTGATGGGCATGTGAAAAAACAAGTGACACTTGGGAGAAAGTCGTATCCAGTAAACCAAGCCGGCTTGACATATGGCAGGGCGCCAATAAGTGGAAATTATCGACAGATCACGCACTTAGTTTGCCCAAACCTGAAAAACTGTGCCGTGGTAAGTGTTGGTGCCATGTTCGTGAATTCGATTCAGTTGACCAACACCTCCCGCGAATGGAAAAAAGGTGAAGAAATCGGGTATTTTACGTTTGGTTCCACGGTCGTCCTGTTATTTCAAAAAGAATCGTTTCAGGCCGATTCCTCCATTACACCAGGCAGTAGGGTACGAGTGGGTGAGAGAATCGGGAGTATGGTATAATCGATAAAGAATAATTGGTTGAACGGAGTGTGTACGTTGTATAAGAATTTTTTGCCGAGCGAATTTGTGAAGACAGTCTATGACATTTCGCCAGAACGTTTAAAAGAAAAAGGAATTCGTGGTATCATAACAGATTTGGACAATACGCTTGTTGAATGGGATCGTCCTTCAGCAACGCCGAAACTTGTGGAGTGGTTGAAGAGCATGAAAGATGCCGGGATTCAAGTGACAATTGTTTCGAACAACGGAGAGCTTCGTGTTAAATCATTTGCTGATCCACTTGCAATTCCATTCATTTATAAAGCGCGTAAGCCAATGGGCAAGGCGTTTCGTAAAGCTCTCCATTTAATGGATGTGAAACGAGAAGAAGTTGTGGTAATCGGAGATCAATTATTGACAGATGTAGTGGGCGGAAACCGTCTGGGACTACATACAATTTTGGTCGTGCCTGTCGCAAAATCGGATGGTTTCTTTACTCGTTTCAATCGACTGGCAGAACGCCGGATTTTCAAAGCTTTAAAAAGTAGAGGATATGTAACTTGGGAGGAAGACGTGTGACGAATATACCAACATGTATCGGATGCGGTACACAAATACAAACAAATGATCCAAAGGAACTTGGATTTGCACCACCATCTTCTCTGGAAAAAGAAGTCATCATTTGCCAACGCTGTTTCAAATTAAAAAATTATAATGAGTTACAACCGGTCTCTTTGACGGATGATGACTTTTTAAGAATTTTGAATAGCCTTGGAAACCAGCAGGGATTAATCGTGAAAATTGTAGATATCTTCGACTTCAACGGAAGCTGGTTACCCGGCTTGCATCGTTTCGTCGGAAACAACCCGATATTGTTGATTGCAAATAAAGTGGACTTGCTTCCTAAATCAGTCAAGAAACACCGTGTGATCAAGTGGATACAGCAAGAAGCGAAAAAACTTGGTCTCAAACCGGTCGAAGTGATGTTGGTCAGTGCACACAAAGGTACTGGTATGGTCGAAGCCATGGAAGCGATCGATCGCCTGCGTGAAGGGAAAGATGCTTACGTTGTGGGAAGTACGAACGTAGGGAAATCCACGTTCATTAACCGAATCATCAAGCAGGTGACGGGTGAAAGAGAGGTCATTACGACATCCCGTTTTCCGGGAACGACACTTGATTTGATTGAAATTCCTTTGGATGACAATCATGCACTTTACGATACACCAGGGATCATCAATCACCATCAAATGGCACATTACCTGGACTCATCCGAGCTTAAATGGATCACACCAAAGAAAGAAATCAATCCAAAGATTTTCCAACTGAACGCCGAACAAACTTTGTTTTTGGGCGGACTGGCTCGATTTGATTTCATCAAGGGAGAACGATCTTCCTTTACCGTTCATATTTCGAATGAATTGAATATCCACCGGACGAAACTTGAAAATGCGGATGCATTGTATGCAGAGCATTTAGGTGGAATGCTGGCACCACCTACAGCTGAATTCAAGGATCAGTTCCCGCCACTTGTGCGCCACGAATTTTTGATCAAAGCAGAAAAGACGGATATTGTGTTCTCAGGTTTAGGTTGGATTACCGTCAATCAACCAAACGTGGTCATTGCAGCTTACGCTCCTAAAGGTGTGGAAATCCAGATTCGTCCATCATTAATTTAAGGAGCGATCATTTTGAAAAAGTGGTATGCAGTCATCGGTGACCCTATTTCTCATTCGATGTCTCCGACAATGCACAATCAGTGGTTTTCCGATTTGGCTATAGATGCGACTTACATCCCGTTGCATGTCAAAAAAGAAAAGCTGCCCGAAGCAGTTCAATCCATGAAATTATTGGGGACTAGTGGATGGAATGTAACCATCCCGCATAAAGAGACCATCCTGCCGTTATTGGACCGGATTGATTCCACCGCTAGGCATATGGGTGCCGTGAACACTGTGGTAGTTGAAGAAGACGGGACGTTGACAGGTTATAATACGGATGGCATTGGTTTCGTCAACGCACTGGAAGAAGCAATGGGAACCCAGCCAAAAGAAGCATCAATCTTGCTAGTTGGCGCAGGTGGTGCCGCAAGAGGAATTGCTTTTGCCTTGAAACAAACAGGTTATTCAAATATATCCTGCTCAAACCGATCACTATCAAATGCGAAACGTTTGATAGATGACATAGATGGTCAAAAAGCAATGACACTGGAACAAGCTGAAAATGAGCTTGCGGACTTCCAAATCATCATTCAAACGACACCTGCAGGCATGATATCTACCCAATTGGATATACCTTTATCACTGAAAAACTTAACATCTTCAGCAATTGTTGCGGATATTGTGTATAATCCATTATTGACGCCATTTTTGGCAGAAGCGAAAGATCGAGGAGCACGTTGTTTAAATGGAGTGGGAATGTTCGTGCATCAAGGCGCGTTCTCATTTGAAAAGTGGACAAATCGCAGACCGGATACGAAGCAAACGATAGAGCAAATCGAACAATTATTAGGAGGTCCACATGTTAACAGGTAAGCAAAAACGTTTTTTACGAAGTGAAGCACATCATTTAACACCTATTTTTCAAGTTGGAAAAGGCGGGGTAAATGAACATTTGATTAAACATATAGAAGAAGCCATTGAAAGTCGTGAACTGATCAAAATCAGCATTTTGCAAAATTGTGAAGACGATAAGCAAGAAGTTGCGGAAGCATTGGCAAAAGAAACAAAATCAGAACTTGTTCAATTGATCGGTTTGACAGTTGTTCTATACAAACCATCTAAGAACAATAGAAAAATCGTTCTGCCGACAAGAGGCTGATGATGAAAAAAGTGTGCATTTTTGGCGGGACTTTCAATCCGCCACATATTGGACATTTAATCATGGCAAATGAGGTTTACCATGCACTAGATTTTGAAGAAATCAGGTTCATGCCAAATGCAACACCGCCCCATAAAGAAGCGTCGCAACTGGCTACTGGGGAACAGCGGCTTCGAATGCTGCAACTTTCAACTGAAGCATTTCCCTATTTTCAAGTAGAATCATTTGAAATAGAAAATGGTGGCATTTCCTATACATTCGATACCATGACCGAATTGCAAAAGCGGGAACCGGACACTCAGTTCAGTTTCCTGATAGGTGCAGATATGATCGCTTATTTAGATAAATGGGTAAAAATCGATGAACTGGTAAAGACTGTCAAACTCATTGGTGTTCGCCGTCCGGGGTATGACGAAAAAACGAAATTTCCCGTCACGTTACTCGATGCGCCGCTTATCGACTTATCATCAACAATGCTGCGCAACCGTATTAAAGTAGGCAAAGATGTCTCCATGTTAATCCCCGAAAATGTACAAGCGTATATTCGTCAGGAGAATTTGTATGAATAGAGAAGAATTGTTGAATGCTATTAGTACGAGAATGCCAGAGAAACGATACGTGCATACTTTAGGCGTAATGGAAACGGCCATTCGGTTGGCGAAAGTATATGATGTATCGGAAAAAGATGCTGAGATTGCTGCCATATTGCATGATGTTGTTAAATTTGCGGATCGGGGCTGGCTTGAACAGACCATTGTCAGTCAACAAATGGACCCGACCCTTCTACTGTTCCATCACGAATTATGGCATGCCCCTGTAGGCGCATACGTAGCGGAAACTGAATTTGGTATTACCAATTCAGAAATATTGAATGCCATATGCTATCATACGACGGGTCGAGCAAACATGGGCAAACTTGAAAAAATCATTTATTGCGCTGATATGATTGAACCGGGTCGAAAATTCCCCGGTGTCGAGGAACTAAGATTGCAAGATGAACAAGGACTTGATGCGTTGATCAAGTTATGTGTAAAGAGATCCATTCAATTTTTAATGCAAAAAAATCAACCGGTTTATCCGGATTCCATTCATTGTTACAATGATTTGGTTACACGAAAGGAAAATGAGTGAATGACAGTTTCAACTTTATTAGAAGTCGCTTACAAAGCGGCAGATGACAAACGTGCAGAAGATATCGTCGTATTGAATATGAAAGGGGTATCTTTGCTTGCCGATTACTTTATCATTTGTCATGCAAATTCAGATCGCCAAGTGCAAGCCATTGCCAAAGAAATGGCAGATCAAGCAGGGAAGTCTGGCTTTGATGTGAAACGTTTGGAAGGCTTTGATTCAGCACGTTGGGTATTGGTGGATATGGGGGATGTGGTTGCACATGTATTCCATAAAGATGAACGGTCATTTTATAACCTTGAACGTTTATGGGGAGATGCACCGATCATCTCAGTTGACCTGGAAGCATAATGTCCAGTTACAAAGAATTTGCACACATTTATGATGCATTAATGACGGATATACCTTATGAGAACTATGTTCATAAGGTTCTTTCGTGTATCGACGATGTCAAAGGTAAATCTTTACTGGATATTGGTTGTGGTACAGGAGTATTGTCCGCCATGTTTTCAGACCAAGGTTTTCAGGTCCAGGCTATCGATCTTTCTGAAGAAATGCTTTCGATGGCTTCCAATCGGTTTCAAAAAGGTGGATTTGACATCCCGCTATTTCATATGTCAATGACAGATTTGGAAGGTTTCAATGATATTGATGTCGCCATCCTGTCAATAGATTCACTGAACTATCTTGAAACCGAAGATGAAGTCCTTCAAACATTCCAAGGAGTTTATGAGGCTTTGAATGAAGGCGGTCAACTATTCTTTGATGTTCATTCCGTTCATAAGATGGATGAACTGTTTTTGGATGGTCCATTCACTTATGAAGACGAGGATGTAGCCTATATTTGGCATACTGAAGAAGGCGAACATCCCCATTCCGTTTACTCTGATCTGACCTTTTTCATGAAAACTGCGAATGGACTGTATGAACGGTTCGAAGAAAGCCATTTCCAACGGTCGTATGATGTGGACCACTATATCGAGTGGTTGAGACAAATAGGGTTTTCCAAAGTCAATGTAACTGCTGATTGGACGAATGAAACTCCAAACGATTCGAGTGAACGCATCTTTTTCCACGCCGTTAAATAAATCTGCCTGAATAGACTTTCCAATCAAGAGCAATTCGTTTATAGTATGGATAACTCCATAAGAATTGCTCCCTGTAGGAAAGGATGATCCAATCTGACTCCTTCATGGTTAAAAAAACATTTGAGTAAACTATTAGCAGGAAGTGCAATAGTATTAATCTCCATCTTGATCTTCAAACCATTTTCCCACAATCCGGAACCCCCAGATACCGGAATGCTTGAAACGATTCAAAACCCTTTCCCAGAAACACCCCCAACTGAAGAAACAATTGAAACAAACCCAACCAGTAAGGAAGTAACTGAATCTGTCGTGGTAGACGTAAAAGGTCAAGTCAATGTACCTGGAGTCTATACGTTGCCGATAGGCAGCCGCGTTCTTGACGCAATTCAACTAGCAGGCGGCCTAATGCCGACCGCTGAAGAAAAAGCACTGAACTTGGCAGCAAAAGTCATTGACGAGATGGTCATCTATGTACCTGCAATTGGTGAAATCGGCAATCCAGCAGTATTCCCGGTAGGTCCTGTAACAAGCGAATCACAATCGTCCCTTGTCAATATCAATACGGCGGATGAATCGGAGCTGATGACGCTCTCGGGCATTGGTCCTTCCAAGGCAAAGGCAATCATTACATACCGGGAAGAAAAAGGATTTTTTAAGACCATCGATGAAATAAAAGAAGTAACCGGCATCGGGAAGCAAACATTCGAGAACTTAAAAGATTTCATTTCGATTAAATAAAACCCGATTCAATTGACGTGTTAAACGGATACCTACTAAACTTAAACTAGAGTTTACAATCAGGGGGCGTTTTTATGGAGCGAATAACATGGGATCAATTCTTCATGGCACAAAGCCATTTACTGGCACTTAGAAGTACTTGTACAAGGTTGGCTGTAGGAGCGACAATCGTTCGTGACAAGAGAATTATGGCAGGAGGCTATAATGGCTCCATTTCGGGAGGGGACCATTGTATTGATCAAGGATGTTACGTTATTGATCATCATTGTGTACGCACCATTCATGCAGAGATGAATGCCTTGCTTCAATGCTCGAAATATGGCATCTCCACGAATGAAGCGGATTTATATGTCACTCATTTCCCGTGTTTGCCTTGCACCAAGTCAATTATTCAGTCTGGAATCCGTCGTTTATACTATGCGGAGGATTACAAGAATAATGAATATGCGATTCAATTATTGAAGCAGGCAAATGTCGAGGTTGTCCATGTTCCCTTCGATGAACGAAAAATCGATTTTCTAAGCGATCGGAAAATAACTTTGTATTTAGATATGCTTCAGAAAATGAGAGAGAATGGAGTTCCGCCAGAAGAATTGGCTTCATATGAAGCGCAGGTGAATGAATTATTTGGCAAAAACATTGGAACCAACGTGTAATATATCTGTCAATTGCAGCCATCATTTCAGCCAGTGCTGCATTGGCATCTAACCAGCTTCTCGTTATCCATATTTTTCTTGTTTTTTTGTTTTTTCGTCACAGATTTACACTTATGTTTATTTTGAGTTATATCGCATTGGGAACAATTTTCTACATACATGTTGAAGTAAAACAAACTTCCCCGGAAAAGGCAATTAGCCAGGATACCATCTATACTTGGACTTCCTCGTACAATATCAATGGAGCCAAGTTGCGTGGTTTTGTGGTTACTGAAGATAATGACAAGTGGTACGTCACTTATACTTTCCAAACCGAGCAAGAAAAAATAAGTTTTCAAGAGCATTCCCTGACCGGTTCGAAGTTTATGTTGGACGCAATAGAAGATGCTATACCAAAACCTGCCCATGATTATTCCTTCAAGATGGAAACGTTTTTGACAAGTCATGGTGCATCAGGAATGCTTGCCGTTTCGGCCCTTAAAATAGTATCGGAACCTAGTGGATTGTTGGGGTGGATCGCGGATCGCCGATTTTCCATGAAGAAACAGATTGAATCTCATTTTCCTCTTTCACTTCAAGGGGAGGCGAAAGCACTGTTGCTAGGGTTGAGGGATGATGTCAGTCAAGAAGAAACCCGTGCCTATCAAATACTAGGAATTACGCATTTGTTTGCCATTTCAGGGCTCCATGTGGCTTTCCTGACCTATCTCTTCTATCAATCCATGCTACGTCTTAGGATCAGGAAGGAAGTGGCGGTATGGGGTTTGCTGATATGCTTGCCTGTATATGCCATTCTGGTAGGCGGGGCACCTTCTGTATGGCGGGCGGTCCTGGTGGTGGAGCTGATTTTGCTTTCAAGAAAAATAAAGGGACGACTCTCGATGGAAGATGCATTCGCTTTGAGTATAATCTTCTACATTTTTTTACTGCCCGGAGTCCTGTACCAAGTAGGGTTCCAACTATCTTATGGTGCAACCGCAGCATTAATTTTTTCTTCTTCTTTCCTAAAGGGTAAAACAAGTGTTGTTAGTCAATCTTTCTGGATTACCTTCCTATGTCAAATTGGCGTTGCACCCATTTTGCTTATACACTTTTATGAAATATCCCTATCCTCTTTCATAGTCAATTTACTGTTTGTACCGCTCTTTTCAGCTATCATCCTGCCTCTCAATCTTTTCCTGTTCCTCCTGACTTTTATTTTGCCGACCATTACTGAAATTCTAATCCAAATCTACGAACCTCTCCGTTCCGTAATAACTCTACTCATCATGAAAATATCATCGCTGCCACATCAATTATGGAATCCGGGGAAACTGGCCACCTGGCAATTTATCATTGCATATTTAGGTATAGGCTGCACATTTCTATTACTTGAGCTTCAAAAACCACTTAAAATGATTTTCCTGGCATTGGGGCTTCCTGTGGCGATCATTATCGCGACACCTTATTTCGATTCCTCATTGGAAGTCACTTTTTTGAATGTAGGACAAGGTGATGCAACGGTCATTGAACTTCCAAATAAGCAAGGTACTGTTCTGATTGATGCAGGGGGACTGCTGCGATTTGAACAATCACCTTGGAAACAACCGGATACACCTTTTGAAATAGGTCGTGAAGTGGTTGTGCCATTCCTGAAAGGACGTGGCATCTCCTATATCGATACGTTTATATTGACCCACGCAGATAGTGATCATATAGAGGGAGCAGAGGAGATACTGGAAGAAGTCCAGGTGGGGGAAGTGCATATCACACCCGGCGCGATTCTTGAACCGACCATGCATGAAACCTTTCAGACAGCTTTAAGCAAAAAGGTCGCAATAAAAGAGCGGATTGCTGGAAAAATCTGGCACTCGGGGGATGTTCATTTTAGTTATGTTTCGCCACAAGATATCACATACGAAGGAAACAACGATTCCCTGGTTTTAGTATTGGAACATGATTCGTTTAAGGCATTGTTTACTGGAGATTTAGAAAAAGATGGGGAAGAAGACTTGTTGGAGAGGTATGAAGGGATTCAAAACATCACATTATTGAAGGCTGGACATCATGGCAGCAATACATCAAGTTCATTCGCATTCATCAAGAGACTTGCACCGGTACTGACCGTCTTTTCAGCTGGAAAAAATAACCGGTATGGCCACCCTCATGCAGACGTCGTTGAGAGATTCAAAGTCAATCATTTGACTACACTGACTACGGGTGAAGTCGACTCTGTACATGTTCGCTATCATGATGATGAACTGGAAATTCGTACTACTTCGAAAAAAGGAACAAAAAAAATAGACCTTTCGCAATGAAAAGTCGATTTTTGGTTCACTCATAAATATCTTTTGAAGAAAAGTCATCAGCTTGTACCAATTTTGGTACAAGCTGAGTTTTTCTGATTGCTTATTTTGTAATGAAGTCGATTACAGTCGCAATGGTGAAAATCGCTGCAAAGAAAACAAAAGAGACAACGAATCCAACACCTGCGTCAACCACTTCGCTACGTTTGGATTGGACATTTTTTTCAAATTCGTGCATTGCTACCCCTCCTAATTCAAACTAATTATAAG
>Ga0209013_10002570_pt1 | contig 16397 bp, 13 predicted proteins | sample Cruoilmetagenom2_FD_187291 | JGI IMG/M metagenome (GOLD analysis project Ga0209013, IMG submission 187291) | Oil polluted marine microbial communities from Coal Oil Point, Santa Barbara, California, USA - Sample 2 (SPAdes) (version 2) | ecosystem: Environmental > Aquatic > Marine > Oil seeps ...
ACCTATGAGTCTTTTCTGGTGTTCATAATGACAAGACACATGATCAACAGAATTGAACATGAGCCAGGTTTTGACAAGCAAAGAAAAACCGCCCCGAGAGGCGGTTAATCAATCATCTGCTTTTACTGGGACTAAAATCCTGCCCATCAGCGCAATTGAGTGCTCAAGTAAGGACAGGCTAACGTCCAGACCCTCAAGCAGGAGCGAATGAAAGTTCCTGATCGTCCTGAAACATAATATTACGGACTGTAATATCGTGTTCCTTATTAAATGCCCCATTCTCCTCAATGACTGCCAGTTCATCACGGTCAGGGTGAGTCATCATAAAAACAACTCTTTGAAATAAAGGACGTCTCACAAACTTAAGATGCCAGCCAAAAGCCTGCATGCCACGATACGTCAGCAATTGGTCTGGATTCATAATGTGATGCACATTATCAGGAACAGGCTGTTTTCCAACTCGCTTGCACTTGCCATTCATCATTTAATCCCCCTCTGAATTAAAAAGACTGATGTCACTTTGTTCGCGTTGGTGGTGACGAAAATACCAATCTGATGCGGAGATTGCAATGCGTAATATTACCTATATTTTCTTCATAAGATATTGTTAATAAAGAATATATTTAGTGTTTTGCTTTACATGTAAACAGCTTAAATAGCATTTCTCATGCACTGCATTAAAAATAGTTCATGTATCACATTAAGTGATATAAATGCAGAATATGGGTATTTTTCCTGTGACCATCAAATAGCCAATAAAAAACCAGTCTTAACGACTGGTTTTTTATTGGTCTGACATCTAAGACTCATCGGGACATAATATTACTCAGTGACCATGCGCGGCTTTAAAATTACAGCGATGGCACGTCGATTTTTCTCCCGGCCGGACTGAGTGTTATTATCTGCAACCGGTCGAGTTTCACCATAGCCTTCGGTGCTGATACGGTCTGGCGCAAAGCCATAGTCCTGAATAAACATTTTACGCACCGCTTCCGCGCGACGCTCCGATAACCCCTGGTTGTACTTTTCAGTACCAATCCAGCAGGTGTGCCCTTCTACAGTCATGCTGATATCCGGACTCTCTTTCAGGACTTGTGCTATCTCTTCAAACTGAGGTTTGTATACAGTTTTTATATCGGCCTTGTCAAAGTCGAACTGCACCAGGAGTTCGTAGGTATCAACCACTTCTTTTTGCTTCGGTACCGATTCCACCTGGGGAGCAGGCTGTGCGGCTGCAACGGACTGGGGTTTCCTGAAATGCCAATTGAGCGCGAGGGTCACGCTATCGTCATGGAAAACATTCTCCCCTGTATCAGAGTAAAGTTGATAACTGGCCCTGAATTCCAGCTTGTCTGTCAGTTCGCCGGATACACCTAAGCCGGCCTGAAACTGCTCAGTCCGGTCATCAGCGGCGTCATCGATACCAAAGCTGCTGAATCCGGCCGATATAAAGGGCTTCCATTTGTGTTCCCCAAAAAATCTGTAACCATTAAATGTGAATTGATTGGCATCTACGTTATCACTCATGTCTGTTCCAATACCGAGATCTACAGACCAGCGATCATTAAACTGATATCCCAGAATTAAATTGCCAATCTTTGATGAGTGGCCGGGTGATCGTGTATTTACCCCTGGTACGCGTTCGCTATCCAGTGCCAGTGAGGTTACCCCCAATCCCAAATAAATATTCCCATCAGAATCGGCTGATGCTGCATTGATAGATGCGCTTAGAAATACACCAGATAACAAAATACCAAATATTCTCATTTCTCTACTTTCCCCTGCTACATATGTGATTTGGATTGATTATAACTAAATACTCTCCACTTCCGGCATTTGCCGGAAAGACATCAGTTTGCCAGAAAAATGTCTGCCATCCGACTAAAGTCAGGCGTTGGCAGCAGTTCAGAACGTGGAAATTGTACCAGTAAGGCGACCCTTGCTGAATGTGAGGCGACTTTGATCTCAGATAATTCAATTTCGTTGCCTGAGTCATCATTTATATCAAGCAGGACATTGGTGTTGTTAAGGCGCATACGGCATCTCTGTTCACTTACATATTGCTCGGGCTGCTCCAGAATCCTGATTACAAACGTCAGATGGTCAGCCGGTGTCATCAGACGTACAGGCTGATTCACTAACGACTCCTCAAGTGACCGGATCTGATTTTCCAGCACCAGACCAGCTGTGACGTCTGCTTTGTCATGCAGGGTGAGTTTATTTTTCAAGGTCTTGAGGCGGGCTTCCTGCTGCGCAGCCCCTGCTACTGCAGAACGGGCCTCCTGTTTTGCATGGGCAAGCAGGCTATTGAAAATACAGCTTTTTAGTGCGCAGCGGGCATCTTCCTCGCTAACACCCGGCGACATCAGCTGGTGGTCAGTGAAGCTGACAGCTGTCTGCAGGACATCTCGAACTACCCTGCCACTAACCTGTGACATGCCTGTACGTGTGCGCTCTTCTTTCTGCATGCACAACAAAGCCCAGCAATCATCACTGGCTGCATTTTCATGGAAATATGAACGTACGTTTTCACTCTCACTGAAGACCTTCTGCAAGTGATCAGGCCCTGCAAACAGTGCCCTGACTGTATCATCCTGTGTATAAGCGGAGCGCCTGCAAGTGACTGGAGCGGGAATATCCTCTACCAGTGTGTTGATCAGGCGGAAGACTTTTTCTACCGGCTCACCCAGGCTCTGCGTATAGCGCGGTACGGCACGAATGCGGGTGTCTGTTTCATCCACCACGTGCTCGATAGCCCGCGTGAGCATTGCATTGCATCGGCCACCAGTAACTTCATTTTCCTGCCAGGCGTCAGCGCCGGTGTGAAAACTGGAAAATGCCTCTTTGAGATATGAGCGTAACATGACAAGTGAACTGTAATTGACAATTGTCAGTCCATCAAGCCGAAGAAATACGTTACATCTGGGAATCCAGCGGCACTGGACCAAGAAGTTTGTCCAGAAGGCGGCGTCCAAACGACCCGGCGGGCTGTTTGTGCTGTACTCCGTCGTGTGAATGCCAGCTAAGGTCGCCATTTTCTGCCATTAGCACGCGCCAGCTATTCCGCGCAGATAAGCTCGGCATAAATTCCTGCCGGACTTTAGCGTTCAATTCAGGGCTGGTAATCAACAAGCCAATCTCCGTATTCAAGTACAGGGATCGCGGATCAAGATTGAGCGTGCCGACGAAGACCGTGTCAGAATCAATAATGATTACCTTGCCATGCAGGCCAAAATGCCTGGCCCTGCGACCCGCTGCTTCATACAAATCACGATCGAGTCCATCAGGCCGAACTTCATATAGCTCCGCCCCGGCACGCAGCAATGCTTTTCTGTGATGTTCATATGCTGTGTGGGCGGGTACATGGTTATTGGAAGCAAGTGAATTGGTCAGAAATTTGATAGTGGTGCCCCGTCTGGCCTGTTCCTGTATCACTTCCATAAATCCATCGGGCGGGACGAGGTAAGCAGTAATTGCCAGAATTTCCTCGTCAGATGCCATGAATACTTCGCGCAGCCTGTGCGCCACCTGTGCCGGAGCCTGCTGATCGAAGCGCGGCAGATCCATTAGCAGTTCCGCTTTACCCTCGATCATGGATGGCGCTATCGTTGCCCAGTCATCTGACCAGTCGGATCGCTGTGTACCGAAATCAGTTTGCCAGGCATCCAGTTCCGATGCCTTTACTCGCAGATCTTTACGCAGGCGTTTGAAGTCTTCTTCATTTGCATACTTGTGATCTATCTCAGGTGCAGGAAAGGCCCAGCCGGAATTCCAGAAAAGATCAAATCCTTCTGCCAGCTCCGGTACGATTTCGCCCGTCGTAAAGACATCGTAGTCGCGGAAATTCTGCTCCCGTCCAAAACCGAAGTACTCGTCTGCGATATTCCGGCCACCCACAATGGCTACGGTGCCGTCACCAATCAGCAGCTTGTTGTGCATGCGGTGATTCGTACGAGATAAGTCATTCAGATTTTCGATATAGCGACTGGTCAAACTTTTTGAACGCACATCGAATGGATTGTAGATGCGTAATTCGACATTGGGATGCTCATCTAGCGCAAGCAATACCGAGTCCTCGCCGGCGAGAAAACTGTCGTCTATCAGCACCCTTACCCTGACGCCACGGTCGGCAGCATTCAGCAGCCGCTCAAAACGCAGCGAACCCACTGCATCTTCCAGCCACAGGAAATACATTGCATCTATGGAAACAGTTGCCGTATCGATCAAAGCCAGACGCCTGGCTAATGATTCTTCACCCGTGTTCAGCGTCGAAAACCATGAGGTCTTAACCTGTGATGGGAGATTCTTGTGAAGAGGGTTCCAGGCCTGACTGCTATCTACCGACGGGATAGCATAACTGACGGGTTCAGCATGGGGTTTGACAGGGGTTGCGCAGGCTGAGACCAGCACTGCGACAACTACCAGAGATAATATGCGGATCAACATCGCCGCATTATACATCTACACCCAGTCATTCTTTTATCATCAAATAGAAGTTATTCCGGAAGTCACGCTACAGCTGGTTTGAAACCGGCAAAGCCTTCATCATCTGGCCCTGGAACCGCTGCCAGTTACTCTTCGCAGGTTCTTCATCAATGACACCTGCAGATGATTCCCAGCGTAACCCTTCCGGTGCGTTCGTTACACGCCATGAGTTCTCCGGCTGGATCAGTATTTGAAATGAAGCCCGAAGAGCATCCGCCAGCTTTGGGGATCGCAGCACCACACCTAGCTCCGTGTTCAGATACAGAGAGCGGGGATCCAGATTCATCGAGCCGATAAATACCACGTCATCGTCAAAGATAATGTACTTGGAGTGCAGTGATTTATCTTCCGCAATCACATTCTCTGTTAACTCGGGATCACCTCGCATCTCATAAAGCTCAACCCCCACGTCGATAATGGATTCACGGTAACGTGCATAAGCAGAATGCGCGATCACCACATCATTCGTTGCCAGCGAATTGGTGACCGCAGTGATCTTGACCCCACGCCCAATAAGATCGCGCGCAATGTCGAACATATTTTCGGTTGGAACCAGATAGGGAGAAATGATCAGCACCTCACGCTGCACATTCATTGCAACATCAGTTAGCTCAGCAGCTATTTCATCTGGTTTATCGAACCAGCGTACGCTGGGATCATCAATTACAGTTGCAGCAGCAAGCAGTTCATAACCTTCTCGCAGCATACTGATCGTCTCATCAAAGTTGAATTCAGTTACCATTGAGACCAGTTCAGGGTGACTTGCCAGCCTTTTATGAATACGTTGCCGCAGTAAATTCAGATCGTCTTTTCTCACTGAATAATTCGCTATCGCAGCAACTGGATACGCCCAGCGGCTATTCCAGTAGGAATCGAAGCCATCTGACAGTTCTCGAACGATATGGCCGGTTAGGAGAATGTCCGTATCGATGAACAGGCGCTGCTGGCTGAAACCGAAGTAATCATCGCCGATATTACGACCGCCCAGGATCGCTAGCTGGTTATCCGCTACGAGAAGTTTGTTGTGCATCCGATGATTGAGCCGGTTACCATCGATTGCAAACTCCGCCACACGAAACAGCTCAAATGGGAACTGCACCCGTACACTGAAGGGGTTGAAGATACGGATTTCGATATTCGGGTGATCATTCAGGACAGTCAGCCGGCTGATCATGCCCTGCATCTGCGCATCATCAACGAGTGCACGCACGCGAACACCGCGATCTGCTGCCTGCAGCATTTTCTCGATTACAAGGATGCCGGTGAGATCGTTTTGCCAGATGAAATACTGAACATCAATCCCGGTATCAGCGGCATCGATCAGGTCGATTCGTGACGTAAGTGCAAACGCAGGGTCTTCTATCAGCACAGCGCGTGCCAAATCGCATTGCTCGGGTCCCAGATTACTGGCAATCCGTGAATCCGGGCTGGCGGGCAAAGCATGAACATTAGCTGCGTGTTCGGGGTGCGGCAGGTAGACACAGTTCGTCAAACACAGCGCACACATGGCCATACAAAGCAATCGTGCTGTGCGAGTGACCAGAACATTGTGGATCGCCGCATATTTCATTGCCGTTGACCGGGAAATATTGTTCTAATTACAGTATAGACAATATTTCAATACGCTTTCAATTAGGGAGCAACCCAGATAAAACCCGAACATAAATCCTTGCTGATGCGCTCTGCCCTCGCTGCGCTGGCCATCTTTATGGCCTATCTGGTCTATCTCAATGACAAAATCCAGACAAAATTCGACGGCAAGCGCTGGGCAATTCCTGCACGTGTGTATGCGCGGCCGCTGGACCTGTATCCCGGTGCTGCCATTTCACCAAAGCAACTCGAGACCGAGATCAGGCTGCTGGGATACCGGCAGGGCGTCAAAGCTGATGCCCCTGCCACCTGGAGCCAGGCTGGAAACCGGTATCAAATAAACACGCGCCCTTTCCTGTTCTGGGACGGCGAAGAGCCGGCTCATCAACTTGAAATTCACGTTAGCAACCAGCAGATATCAGATATTTTTGATGCAGGACAAGCTGTTGATCTTGTACGGCTCGAACCAGCAGAAATCGGCAGCTTTTTTCCGGACAATAATGAAGACCGTGTAATCGTTACCCGGGAGCAGATACCGGATCTGCTCATCAAGACATTGATTGCCGTTGAAGACCAGGACTACTACCAGCACCACGGTCTTGATGTCAGCGCCATCATGCGTGCCGCCCTGGTCAATGTACGTTCGGGAGATATTGTTCAGGGTGGCAGTACGCTGACCCAGCAGCTGGTAAAGAACTTCTATCTGACCGATGAACGAACACTGACGCGCAAGATCAAAGAAGCACTCATGTCAGTGATGCTCGACTTTCATTATGACAAGGATGAAATCATCACGGCGTACGCCAATGAAATCTATCTTGGTCAGGACGGCAGCCGTGCTATCCACGGCTTCGGCCTGGCCAGTCAGCACTATTTCAATCTCCCGTTAAATGAACTGGACCTTCCCCGTGCTGCATTGCTGGTTGCGCTGGTTCGCGGTCCCTCCTGGTACGACCCGGCACGCCATCCTGACCGGGCACTGCAGCGACGCAACCTGGTCATTGACCTTCTTCTTGAGCAGAACAGCATCAGCGAGACTGAAGCCGAAGCAGCCAAAGAGGCCGATCTGGGGCTAAAAACCTTGAGCGCAAGCGGGATAAGAAGCTATCCGGCATTCATGTCATTGCTCAAACAGCAGCTCAGGCGAGACTATCGGGAGGAGGATCTGTCCTCGGAAGGTCTGCGCATATTCACCACGCTCGATCCCTGGGCTCAGCAGCAGGCCGAACAGGCTATGAGCGAGCGACTGGACAAGCTCGAAGCAGGCAGACAACTGGCGGCGGGAATGTTGCAGGGTGCAGCGGTAATCGCCAGTCGTGACGGCGGTGAAATACTGTCACTTATCGGCGGCAGACAGGTCAGATTTGCGGGCTTCAATCGTGCACTTGAAGCAGAACGCCCGATTGGATCACTGATCAAACCGGCAGTATTTCTGGCTGCATTGATGCGACCCGACAGCTATACACTGATCTCGTCACTCCACGATGAGGAGATCGAACTGGATACCCCTCAGGGTATCTGGATGCCAAAGAATTATGACAAGACGACTCATGGTGAAATTCCTCTGCACGAAGCACTGGCAAAGTCCTACAACCTGGCGACCATAAACCTGGGGCTGACACTGGGCACCCAGGCCGTGACGGAAGTTTTACATCAACTGGGAGTCCAGCGCCCTGTCCCACAGGTACCCGCCATGTTTATCGGTGCGATGCCGATGACTCCGCTGGAGGTAACACAGATGTACCAGACTCTTGCCGCTGGCGGATTTTACTCGCCATTAAGGGCCATCCGTGAGGTACAGGCTGCAGACGGCTCTCCGCTGCAGCGCTACCCGCTGGACGTTCGCCAGTCTGTCCCTGAAGGACCGGTGTACCTGCTCAACCGGAATCTTCAGGAAGTGGTCAGCAACGGAACAGGTCGCTCTCTCGCTAATTACCTGCCGAGTGACCTCAATCTCGCTGGCAAGACGGGCACAACCAATGGCTTGCGTGATAGCTGGTTCGCCGGATTCAGTGGTGATAAGGTTGCCGTCGTCTGGCTCGGCCGGGATGATAATCAGCCCGCTGGCCTGACGGGTGCGTCGGGTGCGCTTCAAGTGTGGGGAGACATGCTGCAGCGGATCGGCGTTGAAGCACTGGAGTTCAGCCAGCCGGACAATGTAGAACTGCAATGGGTAGACTACATTACAGGTGAACTGACCGGCGCAGGCTGCAATAACGCCATACATTTCCCGTTCATAACAGGCTCCGCCCCAACGAAAAAATCAACTTGCATCGATAATCCCGTGAGACGCTTGTTCAGGAACATATTCAGATAATGCTACGCCCGAGTGTAGTGATTCATACTACTGCCCCGCTGCTTCTGATTAGCATTCTGCTCAGTGGTTGCCAGACGCTTCCGCCACCAGTCACCACAGGGCCTCCAACCAGTCCGGCTGCTGAGAAGACGCTGCCACGCGAAACAACTGGCACCTATGGAAGCTCCGGTACGGCACAGCAAACTCAAAGCAACACTGTCATTGCCCTGCTCGATACTGCCAGCAAGCAGTCGGCAGCAGGTGATATCGCAAATGCTCGTCGCACACTGGAAAGGGCACTGCGAATCGAACCGCGCAACGCCCGTTTGTGGAATGAACTGGCCCAGCTGTACTATCAGGACAAGCAATACATAAAAGCAGCCAATACAGCGGCCAAGTCCAACTCACTGGCTGGCACGAACAAATTACTTAAGCGAAATAACTGGAAACTGATTGGCAATTCAAGACGCCAGACAGGTGATGAAGCCGGCGCGCAGCGTGCTGACGAAGAAGCGCGCGCCTATTACTAAAGAGGCATTGCAGAGTTAAACTACCGTCATTCCGGATCTTCGCTACGCTTCGTCCGGAATGACGACACATCAAGCCTTCCCTAATCGAAAGGAAAAGACAGAATGGAACCAACACCCGCAACTGTACCTCCTGAAGAGGAAAAAACCTTATCTGAAATCACCCAGGAAACCGTCGAAATCGTTGACCAGGTCAGTGAATACGGCAACCTGATCATGGGCAGCCTTTATCTGATCATCGGCGGCATGATCGCCATTTTCATACTGCATAAAATTGCCTCAAAGTTTATCTACCCCTATGTTAAAAATGGACGACTGATCAAGGTCATCCTGGGCACCCTGTATGTCCTGGTGCTGGTCATAACCGCATTGATGGCATTGAAAAAAGTTGGCTTCGATGTCACGGTCATCGGTCAGCTGGCCCTGCTGGGTGTTCTGATAGGTGCGGTGATCATCTTCTTCCTGGTGCCATTTTTTCCACGGCTACCCTTCCTGCTTGGCCACATGATTGAGGTAAACGGGGAACTCGGCATCGTGGATGCCATCTCCACCTTTCATACAACGCTGCGCAAGTTCGATGGAACAATGGTATTCATTCCCAATGCACTGCTAATGGCATCGAAGATAAAGAATATCAGCGATTCACCTACGCGGCGTATAGAGCTGAAACTCAGCGTCAACACCGACAGTGACCTGGAGGAGACCAAGGCCCTCTTCATCAGGATCATGAGCGAGGACGCGCGTGTACTGGATGAGCCGGCACCACCTGCTGTGTTTGTCATGAATGTCACTGCAGCGGGTGTCGATATGTTCGCGGTGTGCTGGGTGAAGAATGAGGACTGGTTGAGCGCACGCAGCGATCTGTGGATAAATGTCGTTGATGCCTTCAGCGAAGACGAGCGCGTGGCAATGTCGTTACCGCAGCAGGAAGTGTACGTGATAGATGGTAACGAAGGGACTGAGGAGAAAAGCTGAGAAGTGATAAAGAGCCCGGGGAAGTTCAAAAAACGTCGCTTGCTGGTTTCAATCGACGATTAAAGGAGATTTCGGCTATGAGGTTAACTATCCCCGGGCTTTCATTAATCTTTATCGAACGGTTATAAGTATATGCTGATAACCTGAAATGAACCTGAAAATAGATAAATTCTTGAAGTATTTTATAAGTTTTTGAATTATATAGTATTTTTGTTTTTATTTCATCAATTTTCCACGGGACTGGTGTCACAGGGGATCACAACATGAACTTCCAGACCTCCAAGTGACCCTGATTGAGTGAAACTTATCTCCCCCTCGTATAACCTGATGATATCTTTAACAATTGACAGTCCAAGACCATGACCTTCTACGGATTCATCAAGCCGGACACCTCGTTTTATCAGGGTTTCCAGTTCATCGCCTGACAAACCTTTGCCATCATCTTCAATGACGATGTGGATTTCACTTTCCATTTCACCATAGAGCTTGCAGGTCACTTTCGATTTTGCCCACTTGCAGGCGTTATCCAGCAGATTCCCCATCAGCTCGTGTATGTCCTCACGATCACCGAAGGGAGGAACACCGGGTGCAATCTTATAAGTAAGCTTAAGCTTGTTGCGTGAGTAAACCTGGTTCAACAAGCCGATCAGATCAGGCAACTCCTTATGTGGATTGAAGCGTGTACTGGAGACACCCTTCCCTACCAGGCGAGCCCGTTTCAACTCTCTTTCCATTAATTCATGAATGCGCGCTACCTGCTTGCCTGCCCGTGTGAACTGCCTCTCATCCTGTTTGCTCTCCGGGTTATTGAAATACACAACAACAACACTGAGGGGGCCTTTCAGTGCATGAGCAAGATTACCGAGTGAGTTGCGCGAACGTTCCAGGCGCTGCGATAGCAGTTGCAATAGATGGTTAGCTTCCTGGACCAGCGGCAGGACTTCAGCAGGGACATCTTCCGAAAATGCCGTTCTCTTTCCCTCAAGAATATTTTTACGATCTTCCCGTACACGTCTCAGACCGCGTAGTGAACCACGTACAATCATTCTCTGCACGACCAACAGCACAAACAGTCCCAGGAATGACAGGATAAAAACGTTGCGGATAGCGTCCTTAATCTGCTGATGTGTACGCGAGTGATCCTCAGCAATGGCTAGTGTAAAGTTGACATCATCTTTACGGAAGCCTCTAACCCAGACAAGGAGTTGCTGCCCAGCCGGGCCTGGTACATGTTTTATGCGTTTCTCGCCAGGAGCGACAACAGGAAAGTCCAGTGTGTTGTCCCAGAGTGAACGTGAACGATAATCGGTGTCATCGCCATAACGAAGAACGAAGTAGTGTCCTGACAGTGGCTGGTCATAGATATGACTGAAGCGCAGTTCACTGATATGTAGACTACCCTCCTCTACTACAACTGCAGAAAGAATACCTTCGATATCACTTTCAAGACGCTCAACGATAAAATCATCTGCCATCTTTTCAACTAATTTGTAACCAACAATTGTCAGCACGACAATCAATACCGAAACAGTGATGGCCAGCCATGTCAGGAGGCGTTTTTCTAAGGAATACATTTAAGGAGCCTTAGTTTTCTTCCACAAACAAATAACCCTGGCCACGCCGGGTTACAATGCGTTCTTTACCAAGGACATCACGCAGTCGACGGATATAGACTTCGATAACATTACTGTCCAGGTCAAAGTCCTGCTCATAGACATGTTCAGTAAGACGCGTCTTTGAGAGTACCTTGCCGGGGTTGAGCATGAAATAGCGCAACAGACGAAACTCAGTGCCTGTCAGTTCAATCCACTCACCATCAGGCAACTTGACCTTCTGGCCCTCTTCATCAAGTTCCAGGCCGCCGCTCTGCAGAGTCTGGCCTGTCATGTCATGGCTGCGCCGGATCAGCGCCTGTATCCTCATCAGCAATTCTTCAACATGAAACGGTTTGCCAAGATAATCATCTGCGCCAACCTTGAATCCTTCCACGCGCTCGTGCCACGCATCTCGCGCAGTCAGCACTATTACTGGTACGGAATTATTCTGCTCACGCCAGCTAGTGAGCACTTCCAGCCCGGACTTCCCTGGCAGTCCAAGATCGAGCACGACAACGTCGTAGGGTTCTTCGTCGCCCATATACTCGGCATCTATGCCATTGTCTACGGTATCGACTGCAAAGCCGTGCTGCTCAAGATCCTTTTTTAGTGATTCGACAAGCAGTTTGTCATCTTCAACCAGAAGCAGACGCATGCGTTATTCCTCGAAAACATCCAGGACTGCGCCGTTGACTGCATTAAAGATGACTTCGTGCAAGACCCCTGCATCATCCACCACATCAACAACATATACATAACGACCTCGATTGTGGTGAAAAGCAATATCGAGTACATGGCCGGTCATACCATTTCTACGGGCACGCATAATGATATCGTCAAGATGCTGAATGACACCTGCCTCCGCCAGGATTCGTGCCTGCTTATAATCCTCCACAGCATGCACAACAGGGGCCGTGGTCAGTAAACAGCACAGGGATAGAATGAATAGGAAATGACGCATAGCGTAAGAATGGCCCTGCAACTGGTAGATTTCAATACAGTTTAGACGGTTTTCCTGTAAACATGACATGCTATTAGTCTGACTTCATGGAATACATCTCCCATGTTAACCTCTCAGGCTAAACACGCAAGCACGAATAATAAAGCCAATACAACACACAAAGACGCTATAGAGGAGACACCCGGAATGAAACTAGAATCAATGGCGCTACACCACGGCTATAAGTCAGAGGCCACGACCAAGGCTGCAGCCGTACCCATCTACCAGACCACATCCTACACTTTCGACGACACCCAGCACGGTGCTGACCTGTTCGACTTAAAAGTTCCTGGCAATATCTACACCCGCATCATGAACCCGACCACTGACGTGCTGGAGCAGCGCCTGGCCGAGATGGAAGGCGGCATCGCTTCACTTGCCGTTGCGTCCGGCATGGCGGCGATTACCTATGCCATACAGTGCATCACTGCAACTGGCGACAACATTGTCAGTACCAGCCAGCTGTACGGCGGAACCTACAACCTGTTCGCCCATACCTTCCCACGCCAGGGCATCGATGTACGCATGGCATCCTATGATGACTATGAAGGGCTGGAAAGCCTCATTGACGATAAGACTCGCGCGCTATTCTGTGAATCGATCGGCAATCCGGCCGGCAATATCGTGGATCTCGAAAAGCTAGCCGACATCGCACACCGCCACGGCATCCCGCTGATTGTTGATAATACAGTTGCCACACCTTACTTATGCCGGGCCTTCGACTATGGCGCAGATATCATTGTTCATTCATTGACCAAGTACATCGGTGGTCATGGTACGACCATCGGCGGCGTCATCATTGACTCAGGCAAATTTGACTGGGTGGGCAACAAGGAACGCTTCCCGATGCTGAACGAACCGGATCCCTCCTACCATGGCGTGGTCTATACCGAGGCGCTGGGTCCTGCAGCCTTCATCGGTCGTTGTCGTGTCGTCCCCCTGAGAAATACCGGTTCCGCGCTGTCACCGCACAGTGCATTTCTTATCCTGCAGGGGCTGGAGACACTGGGACTGCGCATCGAACGGCATTGTGACAACGCCCTGGCAGTTGCCAAATATCTACAATCGCATCCTCAGGTCGATTGGGTCCGTTACGCCGGTCTGCCGGATGATGGTTACCACGAAACCTGCCAGAAGATTACCAAAGGTAAGGCATCCGGCATTCTTATCTTTGGCATCAAGGGCGGCAAGAAAGCCGGCGCTCGCTTCATCGACGCGCTGCAGATGATCCTGCGCCTGGTGAATATCGGTGATGCAAAATCGCTGGCCTGCCATCCCGCCACGACGACACACCGCCAGCTTGGCCCGGAAGAACTCGCCACAGCCGGTGTCAGTGAAGACATGGTGAGACTGTCGATCGGCATTGAGCATGTCGATGACATTATTGCCGATGTTAAACAGGCACTGGAGGCTGCAGCAGCCTGAGCTATTGAGGCTGTCCTGGCTGCCAGTCGTCTGTGAGACTGGCAGCCAATACTTACAACGTAATACTGATCGCTTCCGATCCTTTCCTGGCTTTATCCAGCGCATCATCGAGACTTTCGGCTCTCGCCAGCACGACACCCATGCGCCGTTGGCCGCTCACCTGCGGCTTGCCAAACAGACGCAACTGGGTATCCGGCTGTTCCAGCACCTTATCCAGAGCACCAAAATCAACCTGATCTGATTCACCTTCAACCAGTATTACGCTGGATGCGGATGGACCATGAAAATGTATATTCGGAACAGGCAAACCGAGTACGGCCCGGGCATGCAGTGCAAACTGCGAGAGATCCTGCGAGATCATGGTAACCATGCCGGTATCATGCGGGCGCGGTGAAACCTCGCTGAAGATCACGTCGTCACCCTGGATAAACAATTCGACACCAAAAATGCCGCGTCCGCCAAGCGCAGAGGTAATGCGGGTGGCGATATCACGGGCGGATTGCAGCGCAGCCTCACTCATCGCCTGGGGCTGCCAGGACTGACGGTAGTCGCCATCCACCTGAACATGCCCGATTGGTTCACAGAAGCTGGTGCCGTCGGCATGCCGCACAGTCAACTGGGTAATCTCATAATCGAAGTCAACAAAACCTTCGACGATAACCTTCCCTGCCCCGCTCCTTCCGCCTTCCTGTGCATAGGCCCAGGCAGTGTCGATCTCCTCCGGACTGAGCACTGTGCTCTGCCCTTTGCCCGAAGAACTCATAATTGGTTTGATCACGCAGGGTATACCAATCTCAGCGATGGCCTGGTCAAATTCCTCACGTGTTGCTGCGAAACGGTACTCTGACGTCCTGATACCAAGTTCTTCTGCCGCCAGTCTGCGGATTCCTTCACGGTTCATGGTCAGGCTTGCAGCACGAGCGGTCGGGATTACTGTGTAACCTTCGGACTCCAGTTCAAGCAGAGTATCCGTGGCGATGGCCTCGATCTCAGGGACAATGTAATCGGGTTTTTCCTGTTCGATAACAGCACGCAAGGCTGCTCCATCAAGCATTGATATCGAATGACTGCGATGGGCCACCTGCATGGCGGGAGAATTCTCGTAACGATCCACTACAATCACTTCCACGCCGAGGCGCTGCAGCTCGATGACGACTTCCTTGCCGAGTTCCCCTCCACCGCAGAACAATACACGGGTGGCGTTATCTGATAGTGGAGTTCCAATATTCATAAGCTTCCAGAATAATTTTCAGGTTTAAGTAATACAACAAATTCCATCTGAGTTAAGAAGCATCTGATTAAGCAAAGAATTCCGTCATTGCGAGAGAAGCACGGCAATCTCACACAGCATAATCAAGCACCTGGAGATTGCTTCGTCACTTCATTCCTCGCAATGACGACTTAATCAGAGGCTCCCTATGTGAGCAAATCTTCAATCCGCTCTGGAGGATTGTCCTCTATTTTCTGCCAGGCCCTCTCATCAATCGATCCCAGGAATCTCAACATAGAGTCCGATAATTCTATCGTATGGTAGCGACGTGCAATATCGGCGATCTGATGGATCTGATGAAGATAGGTCTCAGTGATTGCATCTCCCTGCTGGGTTGAGGCCGCCTCGCTGTCGACGTAGGCGATACCACGTTTCTCCAATGGCACACCCTCACTGATACAGGCCTGGAGCAGCTCAATCTGGTAAGGAAATGTATATATTTCGATACGATCGATAATCTGCTGCAGACCAGTACTGCTGAAGGCCTTGAAAGCACGATTGGTATCAGTAATCTTATGGCTTAGCTCTGGCAGCAAATGCTGCCAAATCTGGATAAAAATGTGACCGCGCGCATTACGCGATCCCCCAATCAAAGCGGCCGAGTCCACCTCCCTGCGTGATCCAGCAACGACCTCCGCACGCCCCTGTAAGATGGGCTCGATGATCAACCCAATCTGCTCAGGGTGAACTGATAGATCTGCATCATTGTCGATAATTATATGTAATCCGGTCACGGAGTCGTCGGCCAGCACTTTGCGCATCCCAAACAGGACAGCACCACCCTTGACGCTCCGATTAGGGCCATCTTTATGCGTAATCCCCAGTGGCAGATCGGGATCGCCCGAATCGATGGCCTCTGCGAGAAAATATACGCGCGCTTTTCCACTCTTTACGGATTCAGGATATTCCTCGCTGAGGATGGTTTTAGCCATATTTCCCGACCCATGGGGGCAACCGTCGTCTATCACGAAAAATCGGCATGACAACATCGGATTCAGTGATTCGAGATGCACTAATGCAGCCATCTTGAAGCGAATCGAGTTTTCTCCATGAGGGTGCTCCTCACGGGATTTCATTCTCGTGTTTTCCTTATAGACCGGATTCAGAAGTGTGATTGTCACAGGTTCTGTAATCATGCGCAGGAGGCGGTGAGACTCAGCTATTTTAAGGGCAAGACAAAAACCCAGTTCCCTGCCGACCAGGGGTCCCTCATGCGCCTCAGCGTCAATCGATG
>Ga0209013_10002572_pt1 | contig 16385 bp, 16 predicted proteins | sample Cruoilmetagenom2_FD_187291 | JGI IMG/M metagenome (GOLD analysis project Ga0209013, IMG submission 187291) | Oil polluted marine microbial communities from Coal Oil Point, Santa Barbara, California, USA - Sample 2 (SPAdes) (version 2) | ecosystem: Environmental > Aquatic > Marine > Oil seeps ...
GAGAGGTGGACATTTGTTTAGAGAAATGCGCTTTAATTATGTGGTAATAACAACGCAAATGGGTAGGAAAAAGGATCAATTTCGGATGATGTAGAGCTTATTTCAGAAAAACCTCCTATCTGGTTAACAACTTTAAAAATTTCACTTCACCGTCTGCGCGAAATTGCTCTATATAGCCTAGTTTGGTGTGAGCGACAATGCTTTCTAGATTAAAATCTTCCACATCAGATGCAATTTGTTCACACCCCTGTGCGATTGACCACTCCTCAACAACTTGAACTAATTTCTTCCCTAGACCTTTCAGACGGAATTCGGCTTTAACAAACCACCCCTCAATATATCCAGCACGTCCAAATTTTTTATGTGCATTTTGATGGATGGCAGCTTCTATAAATCCGGCAGGCTGTTGATCTATGAGAATAATAAATCCTTGAAGTGTTTGGGGGGATTTCAGTTGCTCATTAACTTCTTCTCTATGTTTCTGTAATGCACAATGCGGCCATAATTCCGCTCTCATTTCAAGCCAGTTAGGAATGTCACGTTTTGTCATTTTACGTATAATCAAAATGAAATCAACCTTTCTTTTAAATGTCCTGTTAGTTTAATTCTATCAAATTAATAGAATAAAATAATAGTTGAAAGATAGGAGAATATTGGAAAGCATAATACGTTTTAGATTGTTTCAATGGGGTATACATTATAGGGACTGAAAAAAGAAGGATTGATATAGATGAAACCGCTCGTTGGAATTACAGCAGAAGTAAGAGAGGATGGCAATTATTTTATGCCTCCAGTATATGCCAATACGATTACACAAGCAGGAGGCATTCCGGTATTAATACCAGTTGTACCAGATGCAGATTTAGACGCTTTGTGTGAACAAATTGATGCCTTGTTTGTAACCGGTGGGGAAGACATTGATCCTTCCTATTATGGTCAAGACCCACATATACATTTGGGGAAGATTACACCAAGTCTAGATGCAATGGAATATGCATTAGTACAGAAGATACTAGAGTTAGATAAACCATATATAGGCGTTTGTCGAGGTTTGCATATGTTAAATGTTGCAACAGGGGGGGCACTTTATCAAAGCATTCACTCTCAACGTGAAGAACCTGTGATGCAGCATAAACAAAAATCAGTGCGAACACATCGTTCACATCCAGTGAAAGTAGATAAAGATAGCAGAATGTATGCCATGCTAAAAGAAGATGAGTTCAAAGTGAATTCGTATCACCATCAAGCGTGTAATGACGTTGGACGTCCACTTAAAGTCGTTGCACGTGCCTTGGATGGGATTATTGAGGGAATGGAAAGTACGGAACATAGCTTTGTATTCGGATTTCAATGGCATCCTGAGGAATTTGCGCTTAATGGTGATGAGCCGTCAAAACGTATTTTCAAAGCATATATCAACGCCGCAAAGAAACGCAAACAACAGGATTAATAAGTTCGAGCTATTGGCTATATGCCAATAGCTTTTTTTGTGATTATATAGATAAAAAAGATCCTGACTAAATCGCCAGGATCTTTCTAGACACTTAACTTTGCTTTACTAAAGAAATCTTTTATGATGTCTTCGTCAGAGTGAGGGATATGTTTGCCTTGTACAATTTGACACCCATTAATACAACCACTTGTTAGTAAGACAATATCGCCAGGTTGACTAACTTCTAAAGCCTTAATAACTGCTTCCTTTCGTGATGGTGCTCGATACACTTCTTGTAAATAAGGTTCTTCGAAGCCGCTAAGGACACTTTCCACAACTTCCAATGGATTATTATTGCCTGGATGATCAACCGTTACGACTAATACTTCAGCTTTGCCTTCTGCAGCTTTTGCCATTTTTGGCATTTTGGCAAAGTCTCGAATCCCAATTCCAGCTATTAATGCAATTAAGCGGTTGTGCGGTAGTTTTCTAACAGCCTTCAAAATCGCATCCAGAGCGACGGGTGTATGAGCGTAATCCAGAACAATTTTTCGTCTTTCTGGACCATGAATTACTTGGAATCGGCCATCGACTTGTTGCATTTTTGGTAGTGCAAACAAAATAGTATTTAGGGGAATACCACTTAATAAACCTGCACCAATTGCAGATACTAAATTCGCCACATTATATTCACCATAAATTGGAACACTAATTCTGTGTGATTGATCTTTATAAAGAAGGTCAAACGACATGCCTTCTGTATGATGAAGTATGTTTGTCCAAATTAAGTGCGCTTGAGAATCCATATTTTTTGAATAAGTTAAAAATGGATTTTGTACGACTTTTAATATGTCTTGTGCCATTCCAAGGTCATCCAAATTAATAACACTTGCTTTTGATTGCCTAAATAATTTAAGTTTGCACATTTTGTAATGATCTAAAGTCTTATGGTATTCCATATGTTCTTCTGAAAAGTTCGTATGAATGGCAACATCAAATTCAAAGCCACTTACTCGATGTTGATCAAGAGCGATGGACGATACTTCCAGTGATGCCGCTTTATCGCCACGATTGACAAGTACATTAAAGACTCCTTGTAAGTCTGAGGACATCGGGGTAGTAGGTGTACTTTTCTTGATCGATAGTTTTTCAGTTGAAGTAAAAAGCCCATTCGTACCCAGCATGCCACAAGGGATTCCCACTAAATTAAACAAATCACGCACATAGGTAGCAACGGTTGTTTTCCCATTTGTACCTGTAACGCCTATTTTGATTAATTCATCGCATGCATGGGAATTAAATTCAACGGCAACGTAAGCTAGCGCTTCGCGCGTATCGTTAACGAGTAGAAACGTAACATGTGGGTAAATTTGTACATACGTTTCAATTTGTGCTTTGTCTGAACCAACGATGGTTGAAGCACCATTTTGGATAGCTTCATCTATGTAAAAGTGGCCGTCGGTTTCTTCTCCAATCATACAAAAAAACGCAGACTGATATTGAACATCTCGTGAATCGTATATTATCCCTGACGTGTGCTGACTAGAGGGTCCATAAATGTGGAGCGTATTAGGAATGGGGAGTTGAGTCCATTGAATATCCATGACATGCTCCTTTTTGATCAAGTTAGTGTTTTAAGTGTACCATTGCAGAATGTATGACTAGGGGACCATTCGACAAAATGCGAGGAATTCCCCACGATTCTTCCATACCATTTCCTATTACCTTTTATAAGTTATTTAAACCTTTTATCGTAAATTTAGTATGCTTAAAAATCGCCATACAATGCTTTCCAAATTTTTTCACTGAAATGCAAGTAAAAAAAAGCCATCCCACAAAATAAGTGAGAACGGCCTGTTTAACGTACAATTGAACTTTTTTCTTTAATAACAGCGATCAAATGTTATTTCCAAGTAAAACCGCGCGACGCCAGAAAATCCTTCATATGTGTTCGACGAGGTACCTTCAAGAAATCAGCCATTGATTTGGTCCAATTGGTCGATTTTTGGTTAGATTCACGGGTTGCATAATAATTTTCCATGGTTTTATCGTAAGCGGGTAATAAAGTGTGGTATTTATCCGAATCATAGCCATTTTCATGTAATATGGCTTCAACAGGTAATCGTGGTTTCACTTCATGCTTCTCATCAGGTACGCCAATTGTCATAGCAAATGCCGGGAAAACACGATCTGGAAGATCTAGTAATTCGCTAATTTCGGCAGGATTATTTCGTACACCACCAATATAGCAAATTCCATAACCATTAGACTCGGCAGCAATGGCTAAATTTTGAGCGAATATGGCAACATCTGCTGTACCAACCAATACGTTTTCAGCACTATCCGCGACAATCTTCGTATCATTCATCAATCCGGCAATATGAAGTCTTTGAAAGTCAACGCAGCACACTAATACTGCACCTGCAGTTTCCATTTGAATCTTGTTCTTAGAAAGTAATCCTAATTTTTCTTTGGCTTGTTGATCCGTTACCCAAATTACACTGTACGCTTGAACGAAATGAGAACTTGCCGCATGTTGAGCAACTGAAATTAGTTTTCGTATTTCTTCATTAGAAATTTCTTTATTTTTATACCGTCGGATAGAGGTATGTGACGATAATAAATCGAATATCAAATGTATCAGCTCCTTTCCACGTATCGTATCAGAAAGGATCATAATATGAAAAGGAGAATCATTTATATGCATAGAAACAATGACTTATACAATTACTTACATAATAAAACACGACAATTAACCGATGATTGGTATGATGAGATTGACAAAAATACAGTAACTGGAGTTTATGCATCGAATGACCCAGACGTCATAAAACGCTTAAAAGAACAAAATTTTAGTTTTCACGAACATTTAATTCAAGTATTTATAGAGAGAGAAGACTCCTTTTTTGATAGTTTTGAAGTATGGGTCAATGAAATTGCCTCGGACTCAGCACACCAATCGACACCAATTCATACTATTTTGAATGAATTTTTAAATGTGCAAGATCAGTATATTCATATGATACAAGGTTTCGCCGAAATACATAAAGGCAACTATTCAAATGAAGCAGTCTATTCATGGACTAGCATTATATTAAAAGCATTTGGAAAAGTAATGACAAGGTTTGTTGAAGTGCATGATAGAATCGCGACACTAAGACTTACTAGCCAACAAGAACTTATCAACGAATTAAGTGCACCCGTCATAAAATTACATCAGAGTATTGGGTTGCTTCCTTTAGTAGGAGAAATCGATACAAAGCGTGCAAAACATGTCCTTGAACATACATTAATGGAATGTAGAAAACAAAGTGTTAATCAATTGTATATCGATCTATCGGGTGTGAATGTACTGGATACCATGGTGGCCATGCAAATTTTCCAGTTAATTGATGCGTTAAAAATAATAGGTGTAAAAACTACATTATCTGGCGTTCGTCCTGAAATTGCACTAACGGCTGTCCAACTAGGACTGGATTTTAAAGATATTCAAATTGCCGGAAACCTTTCACAAGCATTGAATATTAAATGACGTCCAAAACCCATACATATAAATGTGTGGGTTTTTATGTGACTATATTACAAAAAGATTAAAAATTCCGAAAAGAGTTTAACTTGATTTATTTGAGGGGTAATTAGAATGTAAACCAATATGAGGAGGCACTCACATGAATGCAGAGTCAAATCGTAGAATTGAAGTTGCAAGAACGGAAGACGAAATGTATGAAAGATTAGAGCAAATGAAACTCCAAGGTTATGCGGAAAGCGATATTCATGTCATTTCAAGTGACCATAATCATATGAATACGCTCAATCGATATTCCGAAGTATCTACTCATGAAGCAGGTACATTTATGGACAAGTTTAAATCTTGGTTTACAGGTGATGACGCAATAAAAGAAGGTTTTAGAAAACTAGACTTAAGTGATTCAGAAACTGAGCGTTACTCTCAAGATGTGGCGAAAGGTGGATTTGTATTATTCACTGAACATCCGCCCATTTCAAATGAAATCGTAGGATCTCATCAAAATGAGTTTGAAGAAGGATATGACACATTTGGTTCAACAGGAAATAGTTATGAATCCTATGGAGTAGAACGACCAGTTCAGGCAGTAGAACCTGGATTTGAGCATCGCCAGGAAGTTGAGAATAATAATTTGGTGAATAACAGTAACGGAGATTCATATACGACTACTACAGGTACCGAATTTGTTGAATCGCGGTTTAAAGAAACAGAATCGCCAGTTAGTGAAGAAGCTCGAGCAAACATAAATGATACCACCACTTTTGGTGCGGAAGAGCCTAGAAGTGAAATGATTTTTACAGGTAATAAAAAAGATTCACAAAGTGAGTATGCAAAAGAACAAGGATTTACAGCATCGACAAACGATTTCGTAAATGAATCAGAAACCCGTCTAGACGAACCACAAGATCGTTTTGCGCGTGGAGAGACTTTTTCCACAGATCCATATATGGCTCGTGAAAAAGACCATATCGGTCACTCCATGCAAGAGGATAGTTTATCTCAAAAAAATCGCCCAACATTAAATGAATCCATAACTAGTGAACAACTAACGGATGGCTATCAATCACCGGGTGCTGATCCAAATTTGGGTCCCGCAGCATTTGGTAGCAGCGAATTAGAAAATGATCCTTCATTCAAAGAAAAAAAACATGATTTTGAAAATGATTCTAGCATGTTTGAAAATCGTGAAGGTGGGGAAGAATACAGAATGAGTGAAAGTGAAGAAGATACTCTCACTGACCAATATGAAGAAAAACTCGATTCTGAAAAGTATCGTGCCAATGTACCACCAAACAACAAATTGTTCTAGGTACTAATAATTTTGCTATAAGATGACCTCCTTATAGATAAACCCCTTACAGAATTCAGCGGCTGTAAGGGGTTTTGTGCGAATAAAAGTTTATGGAAGTCGAGAAAAAGATCGAAAAAATGAGAATCCCTATAAAGGGATTCTCATTTTTTGTATTTATAAATGATCAATCCAATAAAAACACCTATAATTGCTGGGATGACCCACCCTATTCCTTGAGTATATAAAGGTATGTAATTTAACGTGTTCTCAACCCCATTAAAGGTTATTCCTGCAGCTTTTAATCCATCAAAAACACTAATAAAGCTTGTGAATAACAGTGCCAGTCCATAAACGATTGGCGATCGATTGAACGATTTATCTATGAAAGATAATGCCATCAATACGATTGCTAATGGATACATTGCCATCAAGACCGGAACAGAAAATTTAATCAGTTGAGTTAGACCCGCGTTTGCGATTACTGCACTAATACCAGCGAAAATGACAACGAACATTTTATAAGAAATACGAGGAATCAATTTCTCAAAGAACTGTGCCGATGCCGCAACCAATCCAATTGAAGTGGACAAACATGCAAAGGCGATTGTCATAGCCAATATAATACTACCAAAGTTTCCAAACAGGACCTCTGATGCTAACGCCAAAATAGATCCACCATTATCTTGAAGTCCAATCGCTTGAACGCTCGTTGCGCCGACAAAACTCAATGATATGTATACAATGGATAACCCAATTGCTGCAATCACACCGGCTACAATGGTGGACTTGACTAATTGTCGCTGATCATGAACCCCTTTATCTTTCAAAGCATGAATAATTACAATCCCAAAAACTAGTGCTGCTAATACATCCATAGTTAAATAGCCTTGTAAAAAACTTTCGAACAAAGGATTTTCTTTATAAGCTCCATGGGAATTTCGAATTGGACCCATAGGTGTAATCAAGCTTTTAACTGCTAATAATCCTATGACTGCAATTAGAAGTGGCGTTAATATTTTCCCAATCCGATCTACTAATTTAGTTGGGTTTAGTGCAAATAACACTGTAATGATGAAAAATAAAATACTGAACACGATAAGTGGCCATCTTTCATCCAATAATTGGGTGGATAAAAATGGAGCTACACCGATTTCAAATGACACAGTTGCTGTTCTCGGAATAGCGAAAAAGGGACCAATTACTAAATATACGGCAATCGTGAAAATCAAACCGAATAAGGGATGTACACGACTCGCAATTAACTGTAAGTCTCCGCCAGATTTCGCGATGGCAATCACCGCAATCAAAGGTAGTCCTACCCCTGTAATAAGAAATCCAGTGATCGCTATTGCTAAGGATTCACCGGCTAATTGACCAAGTAACGGTGGGAATATGATATTTCCTGCACCTAAAAATAACGCAAATAACATTAGGCCAACTACGATATTCTCACCGACCGTTAATGTTTTTTTTGTTTTCATCTATTAAACTCCTTCATTCGACAAGTTTCTACAACGTATTATACATGAAGCGCTTACATAAAAGAAACAAAGTATTGAAAAGTGCTTGAAAATTGCCAATAACAAAAAATACATAGGTGAAATCCAATAACTAATAAGAAACTATAAAACATTTGTAATTAATTCAACATCAGAAGCACATTTCATAGATGACAACAAATATGAAAACCACCTTCCAATTAAATTTCAAGATTCACGTTGTTTGCTGCAAAAAAGGTAGAAATACACGATTGTAATATTTCACCTCATTAAATAGGAACGTCATTCGTCAAAGTAATACTTAATAATTCGTTCTCATAATTCGACTAATAAGAGACAATACTCACCATATATTTCCCGGGTAATAAATCTCGTAGTAAATAGAAGTGATAGCAGATTAAAAATATTTCCAATAAAAGATACCCTCTATGCCATTACTCCTATTGACTGAATTTTTGCGTTAAAATACGATGAAAATATAATAAATAGATAGAAAGATATGAAATAAGGGGGATACGGAAAGTGCTGAAGAAACTTACGGTAATTTGTCTGATGGTATCATTATTTAGTTTTACTTTTAGCCCTATTGCAGATGCTGCTAGTAACAAAAAAACACATATAGTCAACATGGCTCATCTAAAGAAATCTGCTATGTTTGCAAAACAAACACAAATTGCTGAAACTTTGGCCGGACCAGTGTCATCAAAAGGACAAGCAGTCTATGCAAGTATTATTAATGTAGCACCAGGGCTAATAGGCACTCCATATATTTTTGGTGGAAAAACACCAGCAGGTTTTGATTGTAGTGGATTTATTCATTATGTACATAATTTAGCGGGTCTACCAATCACACGTAAAAGTAGTGAAGATTACTACAAAGATGCTGAAAAGGTACTTACACCACAAGCTGGAGATCTAGTTTTCTTTAAAGACACGTATAAAACAGGAATCTCACATATGGGTATTTACGTTGGTAATCAACAATTCATTCACGCAGGATCTAAAGGTGTTGAAATTACAAAACTGGACAATGCGTATTGGCAAAAACATTTCATTGGGTTTAAACGGTTTAATTCGGTAACCACTAAATAAAAACAGCTACTTGAAATTTCAATTTCAAGTAGCTGTTTTTATGTTTTGTTGATTTGGCGTGATTAGTTCCAGGATAATGAAGCTTTATTCAAGAAATAGCTGCTGGTAATAATTTTGCTGAAGTTAAGCGTTTGCGCACTAAAATACCAATTGATGCAGCTAATACGGCTTTGACAACACCCACTACTACAAATGGAGTGACCCCTCCAACGAATGCTGACATCCAACTAAGCTCTGCACTGATTTTTAACCAAACTGCACCGAAAGTTAATGTAATAATCATTCCGATAACGTTTGCTGTGACTGCATGAGTTAGCGTTAAACCAAAGCGTTCAATGTACCAACCGGTTATAAATGCTGCTGGAATAAATCCTACTATATAGCCGCCTGTTGGACCAAACACAACCCCAAGTCCTGACTGCATCATACTAAATACAGGAACTCCAATAATACCTAACAAGATGTAAACCAATACAGAAAGAGTCCCATAGCGTTTGCCTAGAATTGTTGCGGCTAAACCGATTGCTAGTGTTTGACCGGTAATCGGAACGAGTGGAAGCGGAATGGTTATTTGAGCTAGTATCCCGATGATTGCTGCAAATAGAGTAGTAACAATTAACATTTTTAATTGCTCATTTCTCATTTTTTTATCCTCCAATTTTTGAGTAAACTTAAAAAATTATTTGGTTAACACAAATTATAGTTTAAGGAACTTTAATAGTTTCGTCAATAGTCACTTAACAATTTAACTTTTTGGGTATATAGTTTCTAGATAAGAAAGTTAATACGCTATTAAATCTACTTTATTTTGAGGAGTTTCGATATGGAAAATCGTAAAGAATTAATTATTGAATTTACACGTTCGTTCCGATATTTAGTACGCACTGTTCGACAGGATTTTGCTGTCGAATTTGAAGGATATATCCCATTTAGTGAATTTACCGTACTGCGTGTGTTGGAGGATGATCGCACATTGAGGGTGTCGGATGTGGCAAGAAGGCTAAATTCTACTAATAGTTATGTTACGATAACGAGTGAAAAACTGGTTAAAAAAGGGTTCATTATCCGAGAGCGAAATGATGTGGATCGCAGAAGTGTTTACTTAACGTTAACTGACGAAGGTCTAGCCTTGGTCAAGAAAATGGACGAGATTGTTTTTGCCTATTTCAATAATACGTTTGCTAATATTACAAATGAAGATATGAATTACGTCCTCAATGTTCTTCAAAAAATCAAGCCCTATGAAATTGAGGGCTAATTACTTTGATTAAATGAAAATATGAATACATCAATCTTCGCTTATAAGAGTATCCTTTTTGGTACTCTTTTTTGGTTATAATAGAAATATGTAGCAAAAACTTAAAAATTAGAATAATACGGAGGGATTTCCTTGAAACAACAAGACCCCAGATTTAAGATTGCACATCGTGAGGCCTGGATTGGCGTTGGTTTAGCAATCCTACATTTCATATGGTGGTTTGGATTTGCATATGGTCTAGGTTCGCGACCTGTTGAAGAATATTCATATATTTTCGGTTTGCCAGATTGGTTTTTTTATAGTTGTGTTGTTGGATTTATTTTGATTTGTATCACCATTATTGTACTGGCTAAATTTGTTCTAAAAGAAGTGTCGTTTGAAGAGGAGGATGAAGTGAAGTGAGTCTCGCAGTGATTTTACCAATGATTATTTTCTTGCTCATCATTTTCTTCGTCGGCTACTATGCATCACAGAAAATTTCTGCGTCTAATAGTTTTTTGCAAGAATACTTTTTAGGTGGACGTCAGCTTGGTGGATTCGTACTTGCGATGACGATGGTGGCAACCTATGGCAGTGCCTCTAGTTTCCTAGGAGGTCCCGGAACAGCATATACCATGGGTTTTGGGTGGATTTTGCTCGCCATGACTCAAGTAGTCACAGGGTATTTTGTGTTATTGATTTTAGGGAAAAAGTTCGCGATATTAGCACGTCGTTACAAGGCTATTACTTTAATTGATTTCTTGAAAATGCGTTATAAAAGTCCAATTGTCGTCCTATTATCTGCAGCAAGCATGATTATTTTCCTGTTTTCAGCAATGACTGCTCAATGGGTAGGGGGCGGTCGTTTGATTGAATCTTTAACTGGATTGAATTATCATACGGCTCTTTTCATCTTTGCTGTTTCAGTGTTGGTGTATGTAACCATTGGTGGGTTTCGTGCAGTTGCGTTAACTGACGCTGTCCAAGGTGGAGTTATGGTGATTGGAACACTTATCCTTCTCATTGGAGTGGTCATCGCTGGTGGGGGAATGGATAATATTGTCCAAGACTTGTTAAATGAGAACCCACGACTCGTTACTCCGTTTGGTTCTGATGGGAACTTATCAGCAGCTTATGTATCGTCTTTCTGGATATTAGTAGGTGTCGGTGTAGTTGGATTACCTCAAATGGCTGTCAGAGCGATGTCATATAAGAATTCAAAATCAATGCACCGTGCTTTAGTGATCGGAACTATCGTAACTGGATTTATTATGCTTAACATGCACTTAATCGGTATTTTTGCCAGACCTGTTCTCCCAGGGATTGAAATAGGGGACAAAGTGATTCCGTTAATTGCACTTGAAGTTTTACCTGCCTGGCTTGCTGGAATTGTTTTAGCGGCACCAATGGCAGCGATTATGTCCACAGTGGATTCGTTGCTGTTATTAGTCAGTTCTTCAATCGTCAAAGATGTCTATATTAATTACGTTAAGCCTGAGGCGAGTGAAAAAACGATTAAGCGTATGAGTTTTGGTGTAACCGCGATTCTTGGAATTATTGTATTTTTACTAGCTTTAAATCCACCAGAACTTTTAATTTTCTTAAATCTCTTTGCTTTTGGAGGGCTAGAAGCAGCATTCATTTGGCCAGTAGTTCTAGGTTTGTATTGGTCTTATGGAAATAAGTATGGAGCGATTGCATCCATGATTACCGGAATCGTCAGTTATATTGCGATTCATTATTACAATCAAGCAAACGGAAATCTATTCGGTGTCCATACCGTGACAATACCGATCGTCTTATCATTTTTTGCATTTGTGGTCTTTAGTTTACTTATCAAACGAACGCCATACGATTTTGAGAAATAGGCAATAACTCGAAGTTCGACTATGAAATGAATGATGAGGTGAAAGCCGATGAAACAATGGAAAATCTATGGCATTCTGGTCTTCGTCATGTTTTTATGGGGATTTAACTTACCAGCAGTCAAGTTTTTAGTGAGTGAAGTGGGTCCAGTTACAACGAGTGCCTTCCGTATATTTTTAGCTAGTGTAGTCGTATTTTCAATTTTGGCAGTGTTTAAAATGGTGAGGAAACCAACAAAGCAAGAATGGAAATATATCGTGTTGGGTGCTGTTTTGAACGTGGTGTGTCACCATTATTTCTTGTCCCTTGGATTATCAATCACAACGAGTTCCAACGCCGGATTAATTTTGGGAATAGGTCCTGTATTGACGTCTGTTTTAGTTTCTTTAATTATGAAAGTTTATCCAACTCGTTTGCAATGGTTCGGTGCGTTTCTCGGTTTGGTTGGTGTCAGTGCAACAGTACTCGCTGCAGGGAATGGGACGTCCGGGGTATCTTTTGGTGACGTGTTGGTATTCTTGTCGATTTTTACACAAGTGTTTAGTTTCCTGGTAATAAGTAAAGCGGCTAAAGAAATTGATCCGAGATTACTCACCGCTTATATGTTCTTAGTTGGTTCAGCATTTTTATTTATAATTAGTTTGATTCAAGAACCTGGGGAGATGAAAGCCTTCCTGAATGTGCCGCCGTTGTTTTGGGGTGCATTCATCGGTAGTGCCATATTCGGAACTGCTGTTGGTCACATGCTTTATAATTATTCAATTGGAAAAGCGGGGCCATCAAAAGCTGCAATCTTTATTAATTTAAATACGCTGTTTTCATTGATTGGATCTGCCATATTCCTAAATGAAAAAATCACTCACCAACATATCATCGGACTGGTATTGATAGTAACAGCTGTCCTCTTCGGCTCTGGTGTTGTGGAAGACATATGGAATAAATATAAATCAAAAAAATCCGTCTCGGAATGAGACGGATTTTTCCTGTTGCGAATAAATGTACGTAATTAGAATGATCCACGATTCATTCGATCTGCGACTTTGTATGCATCATAGATTCCCCATATCCAAACAATTGGGAAGGTGATGAAGCCAATTAATACGAACATTAATGCAGAATTGATCAGTTGCAATCCAATTAATAGTAAACCTTTTATGATTTGCCCATTATAGATTTGCCCAACTCCGGTCCAAAAGAAACTTAATACAGCGGCTATTCCAGGATTTTTTAACAAAATAATCCTCCTCAATTTTCTAATACTTATTATACGGATAAACTGCAAAAAAGATTCATTAAAGTAGATTTCTGATGAGGAAGTAGAGTTTTTCGAGTCAATTATTTTATAAATACTTGTACAATATCAACGTAGTCAAAATACTTATTTAATATTAAGGATACTCCTATACATGACAGATGTTGTAGGCTATACTCCACTTAAACTAGAATTAAGAAATTATTGCAAGATAAGTAACTCATAAGCATATGCATTATAATGAAAGAAGAATTCTTCATTACAATGAGAAAGGTTCGTGAATCATGCCACTTACAATAAACGAACGAATTACCCAAATTGCGGTTTCGGGCATTCGTCAATTTTCCAATCAACTCGTCAATTATCCTGATGCTGTTAACTTAACTATCGGCCAACCGGATTTTCCAACACCCGAAAGCGTGAAACAAGCTGGAATTCATGCCATCACTAATAATCTAACAGGTTACTCCCATAATGCGGGTCTCATTGAACTGCGTCAGTCAGTCAGCCGCTTTTTTAACGAGAAATACCATTTTTCATATAATGCAGAAACTGAAATCATCATAACCATTGGAGCAAGTGAAGCGATCGATGCCGTGTTCCGAACAATCCTGGAAGAAGGAGACGAAGTGATTCTTCCGGCGCCTTGCTATACAGGCTACGCACCGATAATTACCATGTGCGGCGCAACGGTAAAGTATTTGGACACTTCCGATACCGGTTTTCAACCATCTCCCGAACGATTAAGAGGTTTAATAACAGAGAAAACGAAGGCTGTCTTATTTAATTTCCCATCAAATCCAACTGGCGTCACTATTGATCATCAACAAATGGATGAATTGGCCGCTGTATTAAAAGAACAGGAAATTTTTATATTATCAGATGAGATTTATAGTGAAAATACATTCGTTGGGGAGCATCGTTCATTTGCTGCCTATCCTGAACTAAGAGATCGTTTATTTGTCATTCACGGGTTGTCAAAATCGCATTCCATGACAGGTTGGCGCATCGGATTTTTATTAGGTCCAGAAGAACTCATGCTACATTGCATTAAAATCCACCAATATAATTCAGTATGTGCACCACTACCGAGTCAATACGCAGCAATCGAGGCACTTGGGAATAGTAGAAATGTGCCAGCAGAAATGAATAAAGAGTACATCGTTCGACGCGATTATGTTTATGGTCGGTTAATTGCAATGGGGCTTGACGTTGTTAAACCGAATGGTGCGTTTTATATTTTTCCTTCTATTAAAGAGTTTGGCTTGACTTCGTTTAGTTTTGCGACGCATTTATTAAAGTCAGGCGGAGTTGCTGCTGTTCCAGGAAGTGCGTTTAGCGAATATGGCGAAGGCTATATCCGAATTTCATATGCATACGCAATGCCTATATTGGTAAAAGGAATGGACCGTATGGAATCTTTCATTACTACGTTAAGAGAACCGCGTACAACTGTACCCGACCAGAAGTTAATGTAACTCCTAAACGCATTTTCATACTAGACATTCAAACTAGGGGGAATATATGATGGCAGAACTTATGTGGTCAACTCCAGATGCACTACGTTCGTTACTATGCGAAATTGTTAGTTGGAAGAGTATGACTTTATCAGATGGTGAGCGAGAATTTCCATACAAAATACAATCAAAATTGCAAGATATTCCATACTTCCAGGAAAATCCTGCCCATTTGGATTTGGGGGAAGCAGACCAAGGACGTAAGTTTCTGACGGCACTTTACAAACATCCAAATGCCAAGGAAACCATTGTGTTAATTAGCCACTTCGATACAGTGAATACTGAAGAATATGGTGATTTGGAAGCTTTGGCTTTTGAACCAGAAATGCTGACAAAAGCGTTACATGATAAGAAAGACGAATTGCCGGACGATGCACGTATTGACTTGGAATCTGGCGACTATTTATTCGGGCGAGGCACCATGGACATGAAAATGGGTCTAGTTTTGCACATGCGATTGCTAGAACAAGCAAGTGCTGAGCAGTGGCCAATCAATTTACTGTTGCTTACTGTACCGGATGAAGAAGTGAACAGTTCTGGAATGAGAGCCGCTGTACCGAAATTGATTGATTTACGTGATCAACATGAGTTAACATACAAACTCTTTTTGAACAGTGAACCAGTATTCTCGCAAGAACCAGGGGATCCCAAGTTTTATACGTATTCAGGATCGATTGGCAAAATTATGCCATCTGCCTTGTTCTATGGGATGGAAACTCATGTAGGGGAGCCTTTAAGCGGGATAAACGCTAACTATATTGCTTCCTACTTAACACAACGTATGGAGTTCAATCCGTTATTTCAAGAAACTGTTCTAGGAGAAAAAACGCCATTACCCGTTTCCCTCCAACAAAAGGACTTAAAAATGGAATACTCAGCACAAACCCCTTACCGGGCCATCGCATTATACAATGTGTTCCTAATGAAACAGAACGCAGCTGATGTCATGAATACCTTCGAAAGAGTGGCGAATGAAGCGGCAACTTTTTGCAATGAAGATTACCAAGCTATTTGCACACGCGAAGGGGTTGAACCCGTAGGGACTATAAAAGTACTTCGTTACGAGGAATTATTAAATCATGCTATCAAGAAATTTGGTGCGGAATATGTAGAAATGGTAAAAACCACAGTCCATGATCACATGGAGTGGGACGACCGTGAAAAATCCTTCCGTATTGTTGACACCCTTATGATTCAATGCCAGGAACTTGCTCCAGCCATGGTTTTACTTTATGCACCGCCTTATTATCCAGCGGTCAACACGAGTGAAAATCCACTTGTAGAAGCATGTGTGATCTTCCTTCAGAATATGGGGGAGTCTGAATTTAATCTTACCGTCGAAAGAAAGCATTATTTTAACGGAATTTCTGATTTAAGTTATGTAAACTATGACGACAACAGTCGGGGCTGGCAGACTTTTGAAGCGAACACCCCGGTTTGGGGTGAGACCTACTCAATTCCGTTCGACGAAATGAGCCGACTAGATGCACCGGTATTAAACGTTGGACCTTTTGGCAAGGACGCACACAAAAAGACCGAACGCCTTCATATTCAAAGTGCTTTTGTAGAATTACCACAAATGCTTAATGAATTAATTAAAAATGTGATTATAAATAAAGTGGAAATCTAAAAAGACAGTCCCTCCAATGTAATGGAAGGGACTGTCTTTTTGC
>Ga0209013_10002573_pt1 | contig 16381 bp, 12 predicted proteins | sample Cruoilmetagenom2_FD_187291 | JGI IMG/M metagenome (GOLD analysis project Ga0209013, IMG submission 187291) | Oil polluted marine microbial communities from Coal Oil Point, Santa Barbara, California, USA - Sample 2 (SPAdes) (version 2) | ecosystem: Environmental > Aquatic > Marine > Oil seeps ...
ACATTCGTTATGAGTATTTATTTGTCAACCATAATGCACAGATGGTTTTTAATGAAAATCCAATAAACCGGATGCTTCACGATATGGTCTCACCATCACATGCCGAAGAAATATATGTGAACTATATAAAAGCGATTGAAGAGAACAAAGTTATAACCTACCAGGATTTTTTCTTGTTTTCGGAATTGGAATTGGTCAATGAAACGATTGTGAAACCCATTATTACCGAACATGGTACCTATATTCTGGCTACAACCAAAGAAGTAACGCTTGAAAAAAAGAAAGAAGAAAAGTATTTGTTCATGCAATCCTTGCTGAACATGGCAGTGGATCCAACAATTGTCGTGACAAACGAAGGGAAAATATTTGATATGAACCCTACGTTTGAAAAGACATTCGGTTACAACTTGAAAAACTGGCGGGGCAGACATTTCTTGAACCTTCCATTTATTCAAAAAGAGGATCGGTCAAGGGTTTCCCTATATTTCGAATCGAGTTTACAAGGAGAGAACAAACCATCTGCACTCGTGAAGCGAATGAAGAAAAATGGTGATGAAGGTACTTTTCTGGTCAGTTACTCTCCGATCAACAAAGATGGAAGTACGATTGCCATGTATATATTGCTCCAAGAAGTGACGGATGAAACCGAATTGAAGGAAAGCTTGAGAAATACACGTCATATATTAGAATGCTATAAGCGGGCTATCAGCAAGGCCGCAATGGTTTTGCTGACCGATCGTAAAGGAAACATCGAATATACGAATGACTTATTTGAAGAGGTTACAGGTTTTTCAAAGAGCGATTTAATTGGAAAGCATATCAGTGTACTGAATAGTGATGCCTATAACAAAATCCAAACCAAATATATGTGGAAAGATATCATTAGGGAAAAAATTTGGCGTGGGGAACTACAAAATAAATCGGAAAAGGGATATTTCTATTGGGGAGATACCACAGCTATTCCACTTTTCAATGAAAAGAACAAAATTGAAAACGTTCTCATTATCCAGTTTGATATTACTGAGAAGAAAAGAGTCATGATGGAATTACAAGCCATAGAGAAAACATTTAGCATGATTACCGAAAACACGAATGATTTAATCTCGATTACAGATGAAAAAGGAAGAGTAATTTATATCTCTCCTTCGCATGAAAGAATTTTAGGTGTAACTAATGAAAGTATTTTGAGTAAAAAATTCAGTGCAATGTTAGCGGAAGGGTACCGTGATTTTTGGGAGAGTGAGATTTTAGAACGCGTCAATGAAGATGAAGAAATTCGTCTTGAATTACAATATCAACGGAAAAATGATGAGGATATTTGGACTGAAACCTCCATAGTTGCGGTAAAAAACACTGAAAGGGAAGGTGAATTTCAGCATGTCATCGTTTCGAGGGAAATATCGGAGCGAAAGAAACTGGAAGCTCATTTGCACTTTATGGCTTATCATGACAGCTTGACGAATTTGCATAATCGAAGTTATTTGTTGAAAGAATTGCCTGAAATTCTCAAACAAGCGGAGACGGGCAATACTTCAATCGCCTTTTTATATTTGGATGGTGATGATTTCAAGTCCGTAAATGATTCATATGGCCATGATATCGGAGACGAATTTATTCGATTATTTGGACATGCGCTAATCACCAGCATACGTCGTCAAGATTTAGTTGCACGTATTGGCGGTGATGAGTTTATTATACTATTAACTAATTTATCCTCTGACGAAACCGTAAGGACGATGGAAACAAATCAAATCATCAGTCGGGTTCAAGGTGCCATCAGACGCGGATGGACAATCAAAGGACATATATTTCAACCTACGACATCGATTGGTATTTCATATTTTCCTGATCACGGGAGCTCTATTGATGAATTGCTGGAAAAAGCCGACAGTGCGTTGTACGAAGTGAAACGATTGGGTAAAGATCAACACCTCATTTATTCTGAATGAATGATGGGATAGCCGTTCCACTGGTTGGAACGGTTTTTTGAAATAATAAAAAGAAGGTGAATAAATGCGTAATCGTGTATTGCTTGTTGAGGATGAAAAGAATATAGCTCGATTCATTGAACTGGAATTGCGCCATGAAGATTTTGATGTCATACATCATATATCGGGAAGGGAAGGTTTGGCTGCGGCCAAACAACAAGAATTTGATGTGATTTTACTCGACGTCATGTTACCCGAATTAAATGGAATCGAAGTTTGTCGCCGTATTCGAACGTTTTCACAAATTCCAATATTATTGATTACTGCAAGAGATGCCGTGATGGATCGTGTCGCAGGTCTTGATGCTGGCGCGGATGATTATATTGTCAAACCTTTTGCAATAGAAGAACTGCTTGCTCGAATACGTTCAGTACTTAGAAGGACCACTAACATAAAAAGTAATGATGCAGTACTGGTTTTTAAAGATATCCAAATAGATACGAATGCCCATATAGTAGAAGTACAGCAACTATGTATCGACTTGACCAAAACAGAATATGACCTTCTTGTATATTTGATCCAACAAAAAAATCGTGTCGTAACGAGAGATTTGATTCTTGAAAATGTGTGGGGGTACTCAGCAGACATCGAAACAAATGTAGTGGATGTATATATCCGTCATCTGCGATCGAAGCTACCAAAAGAAGTCGCCAGTTATATTGAAACCGTCAGGGGAGTAGGGTATGTGATGCGTGAATGAAGCGAAAAGATTATTGGCTGCATGTGTTATCGTCGCAATCATTGAAGAAAAAGTGGGCTATAAGCTCAGCTGCGGTAATCTTCATCAGCTTCACATTAATGAGTATTATCCTGTATGTTGCATTGAAAGGATGGCTCTATCAGCAGGAAGAACAGGAAGTCAAGCGGACCATGAGCGATCTGACTAGCTTCTTTGAATCCCAAGGTCCCTATTTAACCGTTAAGGACATTCAGGCGAATACCGGTTTGATGACATCCATTGTTGATAAAGATCAGACTGTGCGTTTACTAAATTCGGATGGAATCGAATTACTACAAATTAACGATACTTCCATTTTTCCAGATTTCGATGATACTGATATACCAGATAAAGGATATTCCATTATCGGAAACAATCAAGAATCAATATCAGCAATTGGAAATGTTCAACTCGGACGCTTCAAAGGGTACGTACAACTTGAGCATCCATTGAACGCTTTTCGATCAATCATGAGTTATATGCTGACTGCCATGTTGCTCTTATCCGTTTGTGCATTATTATTGTCGGGTTGGATCGGGTATTTGCTCGCTACATATTTATTGACTCCCCTCAAGGAATTAAGAATGACGATGGATGATGTAGCGGCACACGGTTTTCAAAAGGATATGTCTATTACATACAATGCCAAGGATGAAATCGGTGAGTTGATTGCGGTATATGAAGGAATGATGGCTAAACTCAAGCTGTCATTTGAGCAACAACAGCAGTTCATGGCGGATGCTTCTCATGAACTAAGGACCCCTTTACAGGTTGTTGAAGGACATTTGTCCTTATTGAATCGTTGGGGTAAAGACGATCCTGAGATATTGGAAGAATCACTAGGGATATCTCTGCATGAAGTGCAACAAATGAAAACATTATTGGATGAAATGCTTGAGCTTGCCCGTGGGGAACAAATGAAAGATCTGCCCTTTACCGATATTGTCCAGGAAACAAAAAAAGTAATCGGTGAACTGCTTCAATTATATCCAACATCAAGCATCAAGCATCATTTTTCTAAGAATGAACAACTGGATGTTCTGATTTCGCCTAATGCTTACCAGCAAATCATACGTAACATCATTTCAAATGCAATTCGTTACAGTTTAAAACCAGCGTGCGTGTCGATTTCATACGAACGGAAGGATAATCATGTAATCATTCATGTCCAAGACCAAGGGATTGGCATTGACCAAGACGATATCCCAAAAATATTTGATCGGTTTTTTAGAGTCGATGCTGCCCGTTCAAGGGATATCGGAGGAAGTGGACTTGGATTGAGCATTGTGAAGATGCTAGTAGAAAATTCAAAAGGAACGGTAAAAGTAACAAGTGAAAAGGGTAAAGGGACCATTTTTTCGATAATATTCCCCATACCAAAATGAGTCATTCTTGTCTAAAGTGCGAATAATTTCGACTTTGTGAAAAAGTTTGCTTAATTTGTTAAAAAGCATTGTATTTTCTAGGGATAGTAGTAAGATTGAAATGGAAAAAATGTTCTGCTATTGGACCGTACTCGAATCCTTTGATATCAAGTAGTAACATGATAAAATAGTGTAGATGTATAAAAGAGAAATAGGAAATGCCGTTTGGCAATAAGTTGGAGGGTTTTCTAAATGTCGAAAAGCTGGACACCGAATGGGTCACCATGGGCTAAACTTTCAGGCCCAAACTTAGGTTATGTACTAGAAATGTATGACTTATTCACACAATCACCGGAATCCGTAGATGCGGAACTTGCTGATTTATTTAAAGAATATGGAGCACCAGCATTCAATGAAAATACTGTCGATTATTCTGCGGCAGGTCAAGTAGATCAAAATAACTTTGGGAAAGTCTTGGCAGCTGTGCAACTAGCAGATGCTATTCGTGCTCATGGTCATTTAGCTGCGGATATTTATCCATTAAATGATCGTCCTAAAGATACTTCAAGACTGGATCCATCATCGTACGGATTAACAGATGCAGATTTGTTGGAAATTCCAGCCTCACTATTAATGAAAAATGCACCTGGAAATGTTCAAAATGGTTTGCAAGCCATTGAACACCTAAAATCATTCTATACTGACAAAATTGCTTTTGAGTTCGCTCATGTAATCAATCAACAGGAACGTCAATGGATTCAATCTAAAGTTGAGTCTTCTTCAATGAAAATGAAGCTATCAGCTGATGAACGCAAAGCATTGTTAGTTCGACTATCGGAAATTGAAGGATTCGAAAAATTCATCCACAGAACGTTCGTTGGGGCAAAACGATTTTCCATAGAGGGTTTGGACACGTTAGTGGTTTTACTGGATGAACTGGTTCGCCAATCCGAGAAAAAAGAAACGAAACAAATTTCAATCGGTATGGCCCATCGTGGACGCCTAAACGTACTGACTCATATAATCAACAAGCCATATGACATGATGTTTGCGGATTTTGCACATGTTCCAAATGACTCATTCATGCCTAAAGACAATTCTTTGGAAATTACTAAAGGATGGTTTGGCGATGTGAAGTACCATATGGGTGCTACACATACTGCAAAATCCGGTCTGAAAGTTAAACTTGCTTACAATCCTTCCCATCTGGAAGTTGTGAGCCCGATTGTGAACGGTCAAACTCGTGCTGCACAAGAAGTTACATCGAATACCGGCGTTCCTACACAAAATCCCAAGGCTGCATACTCTGTTTTGATTCATGGCGATGCTGCATTCCCTGGTCAGGGCATTGTAACGGAAACATTGAACTACAGCCGTGTACGCGGATTCCAAACTGGTGGTTCCATTCATATCATCGCGAACAATATGATTGGATTCACGACTGAATATTATGATTCACGATCAACTCACTATTCGTCAGATCCTGCAAAAGGTTACGAAGTTCCAGTGGTGCATGTCAATGCAGATGATGTGGAAGCGGTAATTGCCGTTGCCCAGTTTGCTTTCGAATATCGTGAAGAGTTCGGCAAGGACATCGTCATTGATCTGATTGGTTACCGCCGTTTCGGCCACAATGAAATGGATGAACCGTTAGTGACAAATCCAACAATGTATCACGCAATACACAAACACCCGACTGTACGTGAATTATATGGAAAACAATTGGTTTCTGATGGTGTTCTTGGAAATGAAGATGTCAAACACCTCGAATCTGACATTCACAAAACGATGCAAGAGGCATACGATCGTGTTAGAGAAGTTCCAGAAGCTGATCAGCATGAAATAGTCATTCCTGAAGTTGTATTGAATGGATATCCAGAAATTCAAACAGGTGTGAATGAAGAAACATTAGTGAAAATGAATGCCGAACTATTAACGTGGCCAAAAGAATTCTCGGTCTTCAAAAAATTGGAGCGTATCTTGAAACGCCGTGAAGAGCCATTTAAAGGAAAAGGGAAAATCGATTGGGCACATGCTGAAACATTGGCATTCGGTTCCATTTTGCAAGACGGAAACCCTGTACGATTGACAGGTCAGGACGTTCAACGCGGTACATTCGCTCATAGACATCTTGTATTGCATGATGACAAAACTGGTGCGGAACTGGTTCCACTTCACCACATTTCGGAATCAAAAGCATCGTTCGTTGCTTACAACAGCCCGTTAACTGAGGCTGCCATTTTAGGTTATGAATTCGGTTATAATTTAGAGAACGAGAAAGCGCTAGTAATTTGGGAAGCACAATACGGTGACTTTGTAAATATGGCACAAGTAATGTTCGATCAGTTTATCTCTGCCAGCCGTTCGAAATGGGGACAAAAATCCGGATTGGTCATGCTATTGCCTCATGCATATGAAGGGCAAGGTCCGGAGCATTCAAGTGCTCGTCTGGAACGTTACCTGCAAATGGCGGGAGAAAATAACTGGACGGTTGCAAATCTCTCAAGTGCAGCGAACTATTTCCATATTTTACGACGCCAAGCGAAAATGCTAGGAGATGAGACAATGAGACCGTTGATTATCGTGTCACCGAAATCATTGCTTCGTCATCCTCAGGTAGGTGCTGATGTAGCTGACTTGACAACTGGGCAATTTGAAACGGTTCTTGAACAGCCTAACCTTGGAAAACAAGTGAAAAAAGTGGAGCGTATCTTGCTTGCAAGTGGAAAAATGGCAATCGATCTTGCGGACAAAGTGAAGGATGGTAAAGATTTTGACCATATTCACATGATTCGTGTTGAACAATTGTATCCATTCCCATCCGGGAAAATACAAGCTATCGTAGAGCGTTTCCCGAATGCAAAAGAAATTGCATGGGTACAGGAAGAACCGCAAAACATGGGTTCATGGACATTTGCCGATCCGTATCTGCGTGATTTAGCAGGAACTAAGAGTGTTCGATACATCGGACGGGTCAAACGTTCCAGTCCAGCCGAGGGAGACGGGGAAACACATAAAACCGAACAATCCCGCATAATTGAAGAAGCAGTTTCACGTTAACACCGATTGATTAGAGGAGGAAAATATAGTGGCAGAAATTAAAGTACCCGAATTGGCAGAATCGATAACAGAAGGAACAATAGCACAATGGTTGAAACAACCAGGTGATACAGTAGAAAAAGGTGAATTCATCGTTGAACTGGAAACAGACAAAGTAAACGTTGAAGTCATCTCTGAAGAGGCAGGAGTTGTTCAGGAACTGCTGTTTGCGGAAGGCGACACAGTAGAAGTGGGGCAAGTTATCGCTGTAGTTGGAGAAGGATCTGGAAGTGCAAGTGCAACGAAGAGTCCGGTTGAAGCAGACCCTGCTGAATCTGATGCACCTGTCAAAACAGTAGAGCAAACTCCAGCTGCAAAAACACCGGTCTCAAATGAAGAGTCTTCTTCTATTGACCGCACAATTGCAAGCCCGGCTGCTCGTAAATTAGCTCGTGAAAAAGGTATTGACCTTCAAGCGGTTTCTCCTGTAGATCCAATGGGACGTGTACGTGTTCAAGATGTTTCTGCACATTCAAATGCTCCAAAACAAGCACCTGCTGCACCGGCAGCTAAGACTGCTTCTGCACCGCAAGTGGACGATGGTCGTACGACTCGCGAGAAAATGTCACGTCGACGTCAAACAATTGCAAGTCGTTTACTGGAAGTACGTCAAAATACAGCTATGCTGACTACTTTCAATGAAATCGACATGACGAACGTAATGGCATTACGTGCACGCAAAAAAGACAGATTCTTTGAAGAGAATGATGTTCGTCTAGGCTTCATGTCGTTCTTCACTAAGGCTGTAGTAGCGGCACTTAAAAAATATCCATATGTGAACTCTCAACTTGATGGTGATTACATCGTTAAGAACAATTTCTATGACATCGGTATCGCAGTTTCAACTGAGGGTGGTTTGGTTGTACCGATCGTACGTGACGCAGATCGCAAAAACTTTGCGGAAATCGAAGGGAACATCGGAGAATTAGCAGCAAAAGCGCGTGATAACAAACTTTCACTTGCTGATATGTCTGGTGGATCATTCACAATCACCAACGGTGGAGTCTTCGGTTCATTAATGTCGACACCAATCCTGAATGGTACTCAAGTAGGTATCCTTGGTATGCACACGATTCAAAAACGCCCGATTGCAGTTGGAAATGAAGTTGAGATTCGTCCAATGATGTATGTGGCTCTATCATATGATCACCGTGTAATTGATGGTAAAGACTCTGTTGGTTTCTTGAAAACAGTAAAAGAGTTACTGGAGAACCCAGAAGATTTACTATTGAATTCTTAAATAGAAAAAAGACAGTTTCGCATTGCGAAACTGTCTTTTTTACTAAATTTTTTTATCGAGGATATAAAATAGAATAATGCAGGTTATTTATACTTGAAGACCGAAACCTAAGATGGCGATGTTTATGCATTGTGTTGAAAATTCTTTCGCTCTTGCTTATACTGAAAAGAGATAAAGATTGAGGAGATGGATTATGTTACATAACGTATGGAAAGATGCACCCACAATAAAAACGGTTAAATGCATACACACAAATGCTGCTAAGTATCTGGTTTCAAATGTATTAACTGTTGGCAAAACATATGAAGTGAAAAATGAAACGGAAGAATTCATTTTCGTCATCGATAATACTGGAGAAATTGGCGGCTACTATAAAGAATACTTTGAATAACCGATGAGCTTTTCATCGGTTTTTATATGCACTGATAAAGTGGTACTGGTTCGGTCAGAAGATTAAGAGAAGATTTCTGCTTGCGCCAGATTGGGTGCAAGCTGTATTTTTCTAAGGAGGAGACATTAATTGAAGATACATCAACCATTAATTGAGCGTACGCAATCAAAACGACTTTCAAGGACACATTCACCGGAAGATAAAGTATTGATTGGTCGAGCTGGGTACGTGTCACCTCAAGAATATCTATGGGATGATATATTGATCAGCATCGTTTTGCAGAAAAACGTATTATTAAAAGGTCCTTCTGGTTCTGGGAAAACCAAATTAGCGGAATCTATTTCAAATTACTTGCAACAGCCGATGCATAGTATCAATTGCTCAGTCGATTTAGATGCTGAAGCACTTCTTGGATTCAAAACGCTTGTGCAAGACAATGGACAAACAGCTATTGAGTTTGTGGAAGGTCCAGTCATTCAAGCGATGCGAAAAGGGCATATTTTATATATTGATGAAATAAATATGGCCAAACCTGAAACTTTGCCTATATTGCACAGTGTACTAGATCATCGTCGTATGCTGACAAATCCATATACCGGCGAAGTTTTGCAGGCACATGAAGACTTCACGGTAATTGCTGCAATAAATGAAGGCTATATTGGGACGTCACCTCTAAATGAAGCACTCAAGAACCGTTTTATCGCATTCTCGATTCCTTACTTAACAGGTGAGCCACTTCGTGGATTATTCGTCAGGGAGTTCCCTCAGGCTTCTTCCACACTTATTGAAACCATGCTAAATCTTGCAGAAGACTATTTCATTCAAGTAGAAAATGGTTTACTGAGTGAGGAAGCTGCATCTATTAGAAGTTTACTTGATGCAACGGAACTTGCCCAATACATTGATCCGCTACGGGCCATACGCCATTCGATTGCGGAAAAGCTGGAAGACGACAGTGAAAAAGAATTAGTCATGGAGCTCGCTAAAACCTGGATCAATTGAGGTGTGTTAAATGTCATCAGTCAACCGATTTATACAATTCAATAATGAAACGATAAATACGAGAAGAATGATTCAATTGGAACATTTGGCACAAGCATTAAGCCGCGCACCTTATTTAACGTTGACTACCCGTAAATTGATGGAATATCGTCCCAAAGAAGGGGCAATTTCCATCAGTCATTTTTGGAAACACAGGGAAAAAGATATTGAGCAAAAAGGACAGCTTTCCGATTTGTATTTACTCACGGCCGGTTTTTGGCGTCATTTTGATCTAAGTGCATGGAATCGATATAAAAAAGAAGTCAAACAATTCCGCACTCAAGAATTTGCTCTTCAGCTTGCAATCATAGCAGAAGAATTCAGGCTTTCCAATCTAATCCGTCGAGAACGTTCTGGTACAAAACAAGCATTTGTTGTTCGGGAAGAAGTATATTCGACTTATCATGAACAACAATCCATCGTCAACTTACAAAAAGGATTCATTGCAGATAGCTTGTTTAGTTTTCTATATATTTCACTCTACAAAGGTACATTATCGAATCTTGAAATAAATGATTATCCAGCGTTTTTCCTTCGAATACTTCCAAAATGGCAATTTATGTATGACTCTACAAGTACGTCCCAAAGTTGTAACATTTGCTTGGAGATTCTCTATGCTTTAGAGGAAGATGTCACCAAGGATTTGACGCATACTTTTACCTCAATACACGAAAATCTCCAGGAGCCTGTGTTTCCAGATAAAAATAAAAATAAAGTGGAACAATTCGGCACCTCCGAGGCGCAAGATAGTGAATCGATTAAAGAAATGTTTTCCACATGGCATCGTGAAAGCGAAAAGCAAAAAGGACCTCATATGGAATTTGAACTGACAAAAGGGAATAAAGGGAAGACTGATTCAAGCCGTGTGGAAGAAGGCGATGAATCCAATGACATTCATAGTGAGGGGTCAGGTACTTCTGCAGCAAACAAGAAAAATAATCAATCGGGTCACCCGGAAGACAAGATCCTTAAAATGAATACCAAACAAAGTGGAGAACGATTCGGTAATGAACACCTGAATGTGACATACGTGGAACAGAAAATCGAACTGAAAAAGAATAAGGATATAAAAGAGAATATCGTATTAATTCGTGCGGAACAAAGACCATTCGTCAAGGCCTTCACCAAAGAAATCAAGAAAAGAATAGAACAGAAGCATGAAAGCAAGCGAACTAATCTTTCGAAAGGCCGTCTGTCACCCAAATTGACATCCTTGGTGACGGAACAAAGACCAAAACCATTCTACAAAAAAAATAATCCTTCCCCCCCATTGGATGCGGTATTTGGTCTTCTTGTTGATAGTTCAGCATCCATGCTGGATAAAATGGAAGACACCAGTAAAGCAGTTCTACTTTTTCATGATGTTTTGCGTGATCTTGGCATTCCGCATGATATCGTATCTTATTACGAAGATGCGTATGAGGCAACAGCTCACGAACAACCCAACAAGTTTCTGTTTTGTCATCAGATGAAAGATAATTTGCTGGATGATGGGCAAGCGATTCTATCTATGGAGGCCCATGAAGATAACCGTGATGGATTAGCCATTCGATGGATGGCTGAACGACTTGGCAAACGCAGTGAAAAACATAAATTTATCCTATTATTTTCTGATGGTGAACCATCGGCTTACGGATATGCTGCAAATGGCATTATTGATACGGCAGAAGCAGTAATTGAAGTTGAGAAAAAAGGGATTCATCTTCTTCATCTATTTTTAAGTGCAGTGGAACCGGTAGATGAACAATTGAAATTGTTTCAAATGATATTCGGCTCAAAAACTGCATCAGCAAGAAATGTTAATGAATTCACCACTCAAACATTACGATTACTAAGGAAAATGTTATACATTGTCGTAAAATAAAAACCGTCCTCATTAGCGAGGACGGTTTTCCTGTTCTTGATGGACAATTAATAGTCTTTGTTTTAACTGCTCTTCCATACGGGCGATTTCCACTTCCGCGGCTTTTCGTTTTACACGGCCATCTGCTTGAATCCGAAGTGTTTCTTCGATTGTCTGTAGCAGATTTTCCTGCGTTTGCTTTAAGGTATCAATTTCAACAATGCCGCGCTCGTTCTCTTTCGCAGTTTCGATACTGTTCATTTTCAACATTTCCGAGTTTTTCAACAATAAATCATTCGTAGTCTTCGTCACTTGCTTCTGTGCTTCCACTGCTTTTAACTGTCGGTTTAGCGTAAGTGCGATAGCAATTTGATTTTTCCACAACGGTATGGATGTCATGACGGATGATTGTATTTTCTCAGCCAGTGTCTGGTTCGTTTGTTGGATCATTCGAATCTGCGGTGCGCTTTGGATCGTGATCTGTCGGGATAATTGCAAATCGTACAAACGTTTTTCCAAGCGATCCAAAAACTGGGCCATATCATTCACTTCCTGGTATGCCATCTGGTCGGAAGATAGTTCCGCTTTTTTACGAAGGGAAGGGATAACTTCAGTCAAAATCTCATCACGTTTCATTTCCGCGGCTGCGATATAGATATTCAATGCCTGGAAGTAAGCTTTGTTCTGATCATATAATTTATCCAGCATATGCACATCTTCAATCAAACCCCTTTTTGAATGTTCAAGTTGGATGCCGATTCGATCGATTTGTGTGCTTAGTTTCTGATATTTGGTCATTAATTCCTGTACGGAACGTGATACCTTTCCAAACAACCGTTTAATACCGGATTTTTTCTGCTTGGTCAGCTCTTCAGGATTCAGTTGTCCCAGCTTGTCCATCAAATCTTTAAGGATGTCGCCGACGGGGCCGATATCTTTCTTTTGGACATGATCGAGCATTTGATGGGAAAATGTAGATAGTTCCGTTTGGGCATTAGCCCCGTAAGTTAGGATTGCTTCATAGTTGCCGGCTGGGATTTGTGCAGCCAATGCCTGTGCTTTTTGTTTTTCTTCCTCTGACAGACGGTCCATTAACTTAACAGGAACTTGCTCATTAATGGGATCTTGAGGCAACATTTGTGATTGTATGTCAAACGGTGAATTCAGTAAATCATCCAACGTTTTCGTTTGGTTAGGAGCCGATTGATTTTCGGTCATCTTTATATTCTCCTTTCAACAATAAGGACATCTCTTGTTTTTTTAATGAAACCTTCGCAAAATCGAGTTCCATTTTTAAATGTTCGATATCTGACGATAATACGTTATGCAAATCGAGTTCCATTGCCTGGTTGAGTTCCAGTAATGTTTCACGCGTGTCTTGCAATGCAAGTTGTACATCCGCCGCTTTCACTGGCTGGGAAACCAATAAAGTGTATTTAGAAGTTAGTTCCACAGCAGTTTCGAGGTGTGCATAGAAAAAGGATTCTACATGATAGAATTTTTTTGGGTTGGTTTTCACTATTTGGAAAATCCGTTTAGCAAGACGATTCATTTCGTATAGTTGTTTGAAAGCACGGACGGAACGCACTTTGATAAAGTAGCTGTTAAGTTGTTTGAGTTTGACTTTCGCTTCTTTCAACTGATTTTTTATGTGACGAAATTCGGCCATTGTCAGACCATGCTTCGAAACTATCATGCGGGATTGAACCATTTTGATGAGTTGATTAGTAATGACATATGAGCCAACTGAAAGTAGACCTGCGAGAGCAAAATGAAGATCTAAACCAGACTGAAGTGCAATCCAACTACCTATGAAGATAGGGATACTCAGCAAATGTCGAATGATAAAATATTTGACATCGATCATTTTGCAAACCTCCTTGGGAATTCTTATATAATACATACGATTGACTGAACAAAAGGTTTCATTGTCGTTAGTCTTAACTTATAATAATTTGACTGTCTAATCAATCATAATGAATTGACTTATGCAATTTATCGAAACCGCTTGTTCAAACAAATAATAAGCTGTTTAGTGGACGTCCAGGAATCTTTTGCTAAAATAAGGGTAAGTTTTCAACAGAAAAGGATGAATCGAATATGAATGAAATCATTTACATGAAAGCTGGATACGAACCTTGGTGGATGTTTTCAGGATGGGAAAAATCCATAGTGGAAAAACATATATTTTCAACAGATGAAGAAGCCAAATCCTATTTAGAGAAAATCTTGAATAAGTTTCGAAATGACTATCCACATGAGGCAAGTCAAAAAGGAACATGCTGGGCTTTTTGGTCCGAAGACGAGCAGGAATTCTGTGAAGCTTGTGATGACGATCTTCAAACATATCATGGAATATTGTGGCTTAAAAACGGAAAGCCCATCCTTCTTTAATATGACAGAATTGTTTATAAAAATACAAATATTCAAATTGACAGTCATTTCGAAGATGGTATAATATTCATAACAATTGAAGTTGTTTTAAAGGAAAATTGATTGTCTGTTTCCATCGAATAATAGAGATTGTTAACTTTACATTTTTGGAGGTTTTGTTCATGAAACAAGGTACAGTAAAATGGTTCAACTCAGAAAAAGGATTTGGTTTCATTGAAATTGAAGGGGAAAACGATGTTTTCGTTCACTTCTCTGCAATCCAAGGTGAGGGTTTCAAAACACTTGATGAAGGACAAAAAGTTGAGTTCGAAGTTGTCGATGGCAACCGTGGACCACAAGCTGCTAATGTAACTAAACTCTAATATTCGCATTCATCTAAAGAGGCTATCCAGTATTGGATGCCTCTTCTTCTTTTATCTTCACTGCTTCCGTTGTTAGTGTGTGAATTGCAGCACATTGACGAGCAGCAGTGGCAGATGCGTTTCAATCTTCAGTTTTTTTGGTATAGTAATCTGTAAGACTGGAGGGATGGATATGGAACAATATGAATTAAAGCAAGAACTACCTACAGAACAAAAACAAAATGACTTCTATGAAAAGCTGCGTGAGAAAATCACGAAATTCCTGCAGACTAGAATTGGCAGAGCAAGCCGCATTGCACCATACCTTTTATTCGCCCCCGATTTGTTCCATTTACTAACAAAGTCGATGCTGGATGATCGAATCGATGGAAAAAGTAAAGCGTTGATTGGCAGTGGTATCTTGTATTTTGTTGCACCGGTCGATGTCATTCCGGAAGGATTAATCGGACCTGGTGGTTTTATGGATGACATCATTGTTGCCACCTTTATCGTGAATATACTCTTGAATAAATTTTCGCCGGAAATTATAGAAGAACATTGGGCGGGGGATAAGAAACTGCTTGATACATTAAAGAAAATTTCTGAAACTAGTGATGGAATTCTTGGGAAATTGCCAGCCCGATCGCTGTTGGGAAGATTCATTAAAAAGTCAAAATAAAAAAGAAAGTGCGCAGTCGGAACTACAGCGCACTTTCTTTTGTTTTTCTTATGATTTGATACCTTGAGCTTCTTTCCACTCCAAAAACTCATCGAATGATAATTGCTTATCCAAAATCGAACCATCAGGCAAGATTTCAATCACACGATTCGCAATGGTTTGGATGAACTGATGGTCATGTGATGTGAATATCATGGCACCTTTGAAGGCGATCAGACCATTGTTCAGAGCTTGAATCGATTCCAGATCCAAATGGTTCGTCGGTTCATCGAGCAATAATACATTGGCATTTGTAAGCATCATTTTAGACAACATGCAACGTACTTTTTCTCCACCGGAAAGAACTGAAGGTTTTTTCTTCACTTCTTCACCTGAGAACAACATACGGCCTAGGAATCCACGCAAGAATGTTTCACTTTCATCATCGGGAGAATATTGACGCAACCAATCAACTAATGAATTTTCATTCCCTGTGAAATATTCACTGTAATCGATAGGGAAGTAAGCACGAGTAGTCGTAACACCCCATCTAATTGAACCTTCTGTTGGTTCAACTTCTTCCGCCAACACACGAAGAAGGGACGTTTTTGCTATCGGGTCACCGATCAAGATAATTTTGTCCTCTTTGTTGACAGAGAAGTGCAAGTCCTTGAACAAATTCTGACCTTCATGTTTCATTGAAATGCCTTGTGCTGAGAACACATCATTTCCGATGTCGCGCCCCAACTGGAAGTTGACGTAAGGATATTTACGTGAGGAAGGACGAATGTCATCTAACTCGATTTTGTCCAGCATTTTCTTACGTGATGTTGCTTGTTTGGATTTGGAAGCATTGGCACTGAAACGAGCGATAAATGCTTGCAGTTCCTTGATTTTTTCTTCTTTTTTACTATTTTGGTCTTGAGACATTTTTAGTGCCAGTTGGCTTGACTCATACCAGAAATCGTAGTTTCCTACATAAACTTGAATTTTCCCGAAATCAAGATCGGCAATGTGTGTACATACCTTGTTCAGGAAATGACGGTCATGGGATACAACGATTACTGTGTTTTGGAAGTTGATGAGGAATTCTTCCAGCCATTGAATGGCCTTCAAGTCTAGATGGTTGGTAGGCTCATCCAGTAAAAGGACATCAGGTTTCCCAAATAGTGCTTGGGCAAGCAATACTTTTACTTTTTCCGAACCAGTTAAGTCAGCCATTTTTTTTGTTAAAGACTCTTCACCAATTCCTAAACCTTGCAATAAAATTGCAGCTTCCGATTCAGCTTCCCAACCGTTTAAAT
>Ga0209013_10002574_pt1 | contig 16378 bp, 18 predicted proteins | sample Cruoilmetagenom2_FD_187291 | JGI IMG/M metagenome (GOLD analysis project Ga0209013, IMG submission 187291) | Oil polluted marine microbial communities from Coal Oil Point, Santa Barbara, California, USA - Sample 2 (SPAdes) (version 2) | ecosystem: Environmental > Aquatic > Marine > Oil seeps ...
TACGAGCACAGCAATTAATAAGAAAATTAGAAAATCACGACAGAGAATATTATGCTGGTTATTTGGGACCGGTTGCAGCCAATGGATCACTTTCCTTATTTGTGAACCTTCGCAGCATGAAAGTATTGGAAGATAAAATGGCCTTATTTGTAGGTGGTGGTATTACTGCTGACTCTATCCCTGAAAAGGAGTGGGAGGAGACTTGTCTAAAGGCTCAAACACTATTGAATGTGATTGGGAAATAGTCTTGCCAAATAAATTATTTTAAATTTGGAACTGCAATATCTTGTAAATCGAAATTATGGATACGGAACTACAATGCACTGAAGCAGACAAAACAAAACTTATGGAGCGCAAATATTCAGATATTAAAGGAGTAAAAGAATTGGTGGATATTTGTTGGGCAAAGGGAATGGAATATGTTATTGTATCTCCGGGTTCACGAAATGCTCCTTTAAGTATTTCTTTTGCCAGAGATAAGCGTATTAAGAGCTTGGTGATTGTGGATGAAAGAAGTGCCGGATATTTTGCTTTGGGCATAGCGCAGCAAACCCGCAAGCCTGTTGGCTTGATTTGTACTTCGGGAACGGCTTTTCTGAATTATGGACCAGCGGTTGCGGAGGCTTTTTATCAGCGCTTGCCTTTGGTTGTAATCTCTGCCGATCGTCCAATCGAATGGATTGGGCAGGACGATAGTCAGGCTTTGCCTCAGGTAGATGCTTTTGCTCGATTTGTAAAAGGCAGCTATCAACTTCCTTTAGATGCTAATAATCCTGATGATTGTTGGTATTTGAATAGAATGGCCAACGAAGCGATCACGAAAGCACAAAGTGGTAGAATGGGTCCTGTTCATATTAACTTTCCGCTGCGTGAACCTTTGTACGGAGTCCGAAAATATCCGGATACAAACGAGCGTGTGATTCAAAAAATTGAATCGGTAGATGCCTTAAGTATTGCAAATATAGATACGCTGGCAACAGTTTTTAATTCCAACACCAAAGTGCTGATATTGGTTGGATTGTTACATCCGCAAAGCGAATTAAATCAACTTTTGACTTTGTTGGCTAAGAGGGAGCATGTTGTGGTGATGACCGAATCGGTTGCTAATATTCACGATCAGCAGTTCTTGCCTTGTATCGATCGGGTGGTTTGTTCGATCAACAAGGAGGAAATGAAAGCCTTTAAACCCGATTTGCTGATTAATTTTGGTGGGCCACTTGTTTCTAAAATGATCAAATCTTTTTTAAGGGATGCAAATCCTCGGGAACATTGGTTTGTGGGTAAGGAAGATCATTTTATTGATACTTTTAAACAGCTTACTACGCATATCGATATATCACCTTTGGCATTTTTTAAACAGTTAGCGCCTTTATTGAAAGATGTAAAAAGCACTTATGCTGCTGTTTGGAAAAATCGGGATCGCAAAATTGATAACATTCATCAGGATTATCTGAAAAGTTTGGAATGGAGCGATATGAAAGCCTTTGAGATAATATTACCTGTGATTCCTGATGGAGGGAATTTGCAGTTAGCAAATAGCTCGGTAGTACGATATGCGCAATTATTTAAAACATCCGATAAGTTAAGCTATAATTCGAACCGGGGAACCAGCGGAATTGATGGTTGTACTTCCACAGCCGCCGGAGCTGCTTTTGTAAATGGCAAAATAACTACTTTGATTACTGGTGATATCAGCTTTTTTTACGATTCGAACGGACTGTGGAATAAATATCTGCAATCAAATTTGAAAATTATTCTCATCAACAACGGAGGAGGAGGTATCTTTAGGTTTATATCCGGGCCATCGGGAGTGGAAGAATTGGAAGAATATTTTGAGGCGGCGCAAGATTATAGTGCCGATAAATTGGCAGAAACTTACGGATTGAATTATTTCTTTGCCGATGATGAAAAAAGTTTGGTGAAAATATTACCACAATTTTATAAGGAGACACAGCGTGCTGCTATCTTGGAAATCAAAACACCAAGAACGGTGAACGATCAAGTATTAATCAATTATTTTAACACTATAAAAACAAAGGTATGACAAGTAGAAACTGGACTACCATTAAAGAATACGAAGATATTAAGTTTGATTTTTTCGAAGGAATTGCAAAAATCACCATCAATCGTCCGGAGGTGTATAATGCATTTCGTCCGCAAACCAATTTCGACATGCTGGATGCGATGGATATTTGTCGTGAACGCAGCGATATTGGTGTGGTGGTGCTGACTGGAATTGGCGATAAGGCTTTTTGTTCTGGTGGAGATCAAAATGTGAAAGGAGTAGGTGGCTATATCGACGAAAAAGGCGTTCCTCGTTTGAATGTGCTCGATTTGCACAAAGCGATTCGTTCGCTTCCTAAGCCTGTAATTGCGATGGTAAATGGATATGCTATTGGTGGCGGACATGTGTTGCACGTGGTTTGCGATCTTACGATTGCTTCGGAGAATGCTAAATTCGGTCAGACCGGTCCTAAGGTTGGAAGTTTTGATGCTGGCTTTGGTTCTTCCTATCTGGCTCGCCAGGTTGGTCAGAAGAAAGCTCGCGAGATATGGTTTCTCTGCAAGCAATATTCAGCTAAAGAGGCAGAGGATATGGGCATGGTGAATAAAGTTGTGCCTTTGGAGCAGCTCGAAGACGAGACTGTAGATTGGTGCAAAACTATTTTGATGCGCAGTCCGATGGCAATAAGAATGATTAAGCGAGGTTTGAATGCCGAACTTGACGGACAACGTGGCTTGATGGAGTTTGCCGGTGATGCTACCCTGATGTTTTACCTGATGGAAGAAGCACAAGAGGGAAAACATGCATTTTTGGAAAAACGCGATCCTGACTTTCAGAAATTCCCCAAATTCCCGGGATAATAGATTTGAATAACTAACCAGACAGGTTTCAAAAACCTGTCTGGTTTTTAATTAAAAAATGAAAATACGCCCAGCCACCCAATCCGATCTACCTGCCATTAACGAAATCTATAATCAGGCTGTACGAAAGAAATATTGCACTGCCGATTTGGATGAAATCAGCATGGCAGAACGCCAGCAATGGTTTCATTTGCATAATCCTAAACGTTATCCTGTATTTGTGGCGGAAGAAAATGATGCTGTGATTGGCTGGCTTTGTTATAGTGCCTATCGCCCGGGACGAAGAGCATTGAAATCATCTGCCGAAGTGAGTTATTATCTCCATCAAGATCATCTTAGAAAAGGAATCGGCTCCCGACTGATGGAATTTGCCCTTGCCAATGCATCTCATTATCATTTTAAAAATCTATTCGCAATCCTACTGGAACGAAATACTGCCAGTATCCGATTATTGGAGAAATTCGGTTTCGAACGCTGGGCAACACTACCCAATATTGCCGAGATTTATGGAGAAAAATGCTCTCATGTTTATTATGGAAGGGAAACATAGTCGGACTCGCTTAGCATCTTTGAGATGCTTAGCGAATTAAAAAAAGCATATTTTAATGATAGAACTAAAACCTCTGCATGACTCTCATGCTCACTATTTTTACAACTGGTTTCAAGATGATGAAGTGATTCGTTATTCTTTATCGATATTTCAAAAATTGCAAACTAAGAATCAAGTAAGAGAGTGGCTTACTGAATCGATTATTGATACTAAAACTTTTAAGCAAGGGATATTTCTGGAAAATACGGATCAGTTAATTGGTTATGCAGGTATTTGTGATTTATCTGTCTCCAACAAATCGGGAGAATATTTCATATTTATAGGAGATAAGAAATATTGGAGTAAAGGGATTGGAACTGAGGTTACTGAAAAAATTCTTGAAATCGGTTTTAAAGAAATGAATTTGAATAGAATCATGTTAACCGTTTCAGAGCCTAATCAGGGAGGTGTGAAAGCTTATCTTAAAGCAGGGTTTAAGTTGGAAGGAAAATTACGCGAAGCTTGTTATAGGGATGGTAAATTTCATGATAAATTAGTGATGTCCATTTTGAAAACGGAGTTTGACGAAAGAGGGGGGAATTAGAAAAATAGACACTATCCCGGGAAGTGTGTAAATGAAATTTAGAGGGTTAGGCGTCAAGCCTGACCCTTTCTTCAAATATAGTTAAAAACTAATTTAAGATCACTCCCCAGTTCCTGATTGGTATAGTCCATTTCTTAGTTGCTTCCTGTACTTTATAAATTTTGTCAGCGAGTACTCTTCATATTATAGCCACAAGTCACAGACTTGCGGCAGTTGGTGTAGCCATGTTTATTATGGAAGGGAAATATAGTCGGACTCACTTAGCATCTTTGAGATGCTTAGCGAATTAATATGTTTTTGTTTGTCTTAAGATATGAGTTGCATTTAATATCCTATTTTGATAATTCTGCGATTACTTTTCTTAACCTATTAATTTCTAAACCACTTACAATGAGGTTGGCGAATAAGCCAGTCATCAGTATGGATTTTCCAAATGGATGATGTAGAACATTAAATATTGCTCCAACCATAACGGTCAACAAGGACATCATTAAAAGGATATGCATTAGTTTGCTAATTATTTTTTTATTCATAATGTTATTGATTAATTGTTTATTACTTTAGTCTATTTCTTTAATGATAGTTTAGGAATTAGTTCTTCAAAGACAATTTCTATTTCCTACAAACTCCTTGCTATCGCGAGCTTGTAGCTCGTGTTCTGTAAATGCAGTCAAAAAAAAATTATAATAATTCAATTGGGATTTGCCCAATTTCTCCTGCATAATTCTTTGCACTGCTGTATTTCCAGTGAATTGCTTCTTCAACAAAGCCTGCTTCAACGGGATTATTATGCAAATAATTTAATTTTTGATCCAGTAGTGTAGGTGTTGATAATTCAATTGACTTATTGTTTTGTTGCCCAAATTGTATATTTGTATTGTTCATATTATGGCAATAAGTAACAGATTTGCGGCAGTTTGGGGCACTTCTCTTTCAAATTATCATGAACTTCAAGCGAGCTGCAACCCTTGAATACACGACTGTTTCGGCAATTAAATATACCGCATGTTACCTGCTGGGTTTTATTCTGTTCATTAAATTTGTTCTTCATGTTTTGCGTTTGCCAAAGTACGTTTTAATAAAGTTGTATAAATTGGTTTATTTCCAAATCAATTGTATATATTATTCATGTCTTTGTTAACTTAGTTGAAACGCAAGTTTTATTCCTTGAATTATCATTCCAATTCCCATTATTGCAAGAATTAATCCCATTAATTTTCCTATAACTGTTATTCTATTATGTCCTAATTTATTAACGATATATTTACTATATCGGAAAGCTAAATAAGTTAAGTAACACATAATTGCAAAAACAAAAATTACTATACCAATATGAAAATAATTGTTATCGGAAGCAAAACTCATAGCCGTGACAATTGTACCCGGACCAGCTAATATTGGAATTGCCAAAGGGGATACCGCAATATTTTCATCAACCATTATTTTTTTCAGATGTTTTATTTCTGACTTTTTTGATTGAAGCATTTCAAAGCCAACGTAAAAGAGTAAAATACCACCCGCTATTTTAAAGGCTGGTACAGTAATGCCAAATAATTCAAATATGAATTTGCCTAATAACACAAATATAAATACAATCAAAAATGCAATTGTTGTTGCTTTTTTATTAATCTTTTCTTTTGTTGTTTCATCAGCATCTTGAACTAATGCTAAGAAAATAGGAACATTAGCAATTGGGTTCATTATGGCAAATAAACCTGTAAATACAGATAAAGAAAAGGTCAGATATTCTATCATATTATTTTGTTTGTTTTATTTTTATACTTTTATTTCAGCCTGACGAATAGTTGTAAGAATCCGTCATTTATTATGATTTTTACAGCGTATTGGGATGAGTTTTGTTGTGAATACCACTAATGTAAATTTAAGCTATTCTGATTTATGAATTTACTTTTAAAATTTTATTCCTCCGGATGCCGCAAGTCTGTGACCCCTGTCTACCACCAGATTGCATCCTGAGCTTAAATAAAATTCCCGCTTTCGTTAGCGGGAGTTTATAGTTTGAGATTATAATTTTAAAAACAGACAAGGCACCACCAGCCTTGTCTTTCCCCAACTAAATAGATTAATTATAATAGGACTTATTCCACTTCGCTGTTTACTTCTTTTTCGGTGGTAAGTCGGTTTCTGCGAGTCCTTACTTTAGTGTTAATTGTTTCGATGTACTGCGTGATTTTTGTAAATATCTCGTGGTACTTAGTTGGTTTTACTTTAGCCATTACCATTAGATAATGCTATTTTAGGAAGGGTCACTTTCCTGCTACCTTTTTTGTTGCCCTGCCACTACTCAAGTTGATCCTGCTAATATTTTGATGTTTCCTGCTGTCTTTTTTATCGTCCTGCTGGTGTTTCTGCATTTCCTGCCGTCTTTTGTGTTGTCCTGCCGGATATTTACACGTCCTGTTATATATTTCGTTACCCTGCCGGATGCTTACCCGCCCTGCTATATTTTTTATTGCCCTGTCCGGCAGGACGACTTATTTCTTAGCAGGACGACTAAATTACCAGCAGGACGACTATTTCCTTAACAGGATAACTTTGGATCTAACAGGACTACTATTTTCGTAACAGCATTAACTAAATCCTGGCAGGACTACTTCGAGTTTACTCAATGAACAGACTCGAAATTACTGTTGGTAAAATGCTCCTGACGACTGGAGTTGGCAAAATCCACGCAAAGCAGCTTGAAAAAACTTTATAGATTGCCTTTCAGCTCTAATTCTTCTGCTACTTCCTGCATAGCTTCAATGCAGCCTTGAATTAAATCGGGGATTGCTATCTGCAACATCTCTGCGCCTCTTTCGATAACTGTTCTATCTACTCCTGCGGCAAAGCGTTTGTTTTTCCAATTGCGTTTCACCGATTTTACTCGTACATCCAACACCGATTTTGAGGGACGTATTAATGCCGTAGTTCTCACCAATCCGGTTAGTTCATCTACTGCGTAGAGTGTTTTTTCGAGTATGCTTTGGGGTTCTACATCGGTACAAGTAAGATAGGCATGACTTTCTACTGCGCGAATGTATTCCTCCGGCCAGTTGGCATCCTCTAAAATTTCGCGGGTCTTTTTACAATGTTGCTCTGGAAACTGATCCCAATCTAAATCGTGAACCAAACCGATAACACCCCATTTTTCTTCATCCTCTCTATTTTTTCTGGCGTAATACCTCATACAAGATTCAACCGCTAAGGCATGAATAATAAGGCTTTCCGATTTGGTGTATTGTTTAAGCAGGGAAAAAGCTTCTTCCCGTGTAGGGATGTTGTGGTTTAAATTTGTCATTGGTAAAAAGAGTTTCGTTAGTGCCGTATTTCTGAAATCCCGAAAGGGAATCGGAAACAAAAAAGCAGCTTTTAAATTGAAAATTCAAGGTAGTTTTTTCTGGTAAAAAGACTCAAATATTTTGCCTATTCTTTTTTAAACTGAATTTAAATAGTAGTTTTAAGACATGGAAGTCTTAATTGTAAGAATATGAGTAATCAAAATAGCACAAGAAGAGGATTTTTTCAAAAACTGGGTCTTACAGCAGGTGGCGCCGCACTTTTAGAATCGGAGGAATTGGCAAATGTGAATACCAATCGTTTTTCTACTTTACAAGATAGAAGTGCATTTCTGGAAAAATATGAGAAATGGGTAGATGAGTATATCGAAGTAGTTGAAATGGAAAAGCAACAAGCACAGGATTTATCGAATAAACATAGAATAATGGAATTAGCTGATCAGGCCGACGGATGGCAAAATCAGATTAAAGAATTTGTGAAACATGATGATTTTAAAAACAAATACTTGTCTATCTCTAAGCGATTCGCAGAGGCCATAACTCCGGAATTGGAAGCGTAGTTGGTATTTATCTTTTCATAATGGGGTGTTTCGTATGAAACACAGGAGAGTGGTGTTCTGCATCGCTCTTTTTTTTTGTTCATCGGTAATCCAACTAATTTAAGCACTCTTTTCCCAGTCGGGATTTTCCCTGCGTAGGGAAAAATGCTGGAAACTAGATTAGTGCTTTTATTTAAATTGAGTAGTGTTTTAGAGGTATAAAAACCACAAGTTACAAACTTGCGGTAGGTGGGGATTGTCTTTGCGAGCGCAGCGTGGCAATCTGTATGAACACGGATAAATCCAAAACACTTTCAATTAGCTTCGCGTTTATTAGAGCCTGAAAGGCTCCAATTCCTTAACTAGGGGCATCGCCCCTAGTATTTATGTGTCATGATTAATTCAGGCTGAAGGCCTGACATATTCCAGCCCTTCAGGCTGAAGACTTACAGTTTTGTTATACTAGGGGCGATGCCCCTAGTTTTAGTATATGAGCCCTTCAGGCTTTTTCTTAGATGTTTATTATTTGCGAAACGTCCCTCAAAAACTGTCTTTGCTAGCGCAGCAATCTTAAGCAATTAGCAGCTAGGCTTAATTATTGCATTCTCCCATTTTTAAGGGAGATGTTCGATAGGAAAGCGGGTAGTATTGAAATTACCCAAAGATAATAGAATCACCCTTTTCCTTATCGGGATTTTCCCTGAGGAGGGCAAAATGCAGGAAACTAGATTCGTGCTTTTGTTCTGTAAGTTCAATGCAGTAATTAAGTTTGGGATAGCTGAGCCTGAAAGGCTCTAATTTCATAGCCCGGGATAAAGGAGCAATTAGCGACTGCCATCCAGGGATGAGGAATACTATTTAAACCGTCGCGCACACTTTACTCGATTAGAGGTAATTGAATTATTCGCGACGGAAATGAGGAACGCTTCATAGAAGAGAAGCGGAAATCAGCTTTTATTTTTTGCTAACTTTGGCATCATATTTTAACCGCTATACCTATGAGCAAAACAAAAGCGTGGATTCATGCATTTCGATTAAGAACGCTTCCTCTGGCACTTTCCAATATATTTTTAGGTAGTCTTCTCGCTGTTGCCGATGGTGGATTTTCTTTAAAGATATTCCTGCTTGCAACATTAACAACTTTGTTTTTACAGATACTCTCGAACCTGGCAAATGATTTGGGCGATTCTATTTCGGGTGCCGATAACGAGGAAAGAGTAGGACCACAACGTGCGGTGCAGAGTGGTGTGATTAGCAAGAAAGAGATGATACAAATGGTGATTGTATTTGTGATTTTTTCTCTTATTTCCGGTTTGTGGCTTTTATGGGAAGGATTGCAATTTCTAACTTATACGCAGGGATTCATCATGCTCGGTCTCGGGATTCTTGCTATTGGTGCGGCTATTAATTATACGGTTGGAAAAAATCCTTATGGCTATAGTGGTTTTGGCGATTTATTTGTCTTTCTATTTTTCGGATTGCTTGGTGTGCTGGGAACTTATTTTTTGCATATTGGATCCTTACATTGGATGTTGATACTTCCTGCAAGTGCAGTTGGTTTGCTTAGTGTAGGAGTTTTAAATTTGAATAATCTTCGAGATGAGCAGAACGATGCTAAAAGTGGCAAAAAAACGCTGGTAGTGATATTGGGAAGGAAACGCGCCAAAATCTATCATGTGTTTTTGGTCGGTTCCGCAATGATATTGGCTTGTATTTATACCTACTTACATTGGGTTTCGCCTTATCAATTATTGTTTGTACTTAGTGTTCCCTTTCTAATTCGTAACATGATTAGAGTAATCAAAAATCACAAGCCTAAGGAATTAGATCCTGAATTAAAACGATTGGCGTTAAGCACTCTGCTCTTTAGTCTGACCTTTGGTGTTGGCTTGATATTATAATGGATATATATTTCCTAAGCCCGTTAGCTTTTTAAGTCTGACGGGTTTTTTTGATGCGCTAAAATTTTTCTAATCAATTTGGCAGTAAGTCCGATGCGTGTTGCGTGAAGGATTGCAGCGGTTACCCCACAGCTTATTGGCTGGTGCGTTGGTGCGAGGAGTAGCAGCGGAAAGCCTGACCCGAGGATAGGAGGGGCACGCCCTGATTTTCTATGATTAGGAAATAAAATTTTAGTCAAGTCAATAATATGCTTTAAAATAATAAAGCTTCTTTTTCTTCTTCATATTCGTTCAGGTCAATTAAAAAATATTACATAAATTGATTAGTGAAATTTTTAGTATGAATTAGAATTAAATTATTGGAGGATTAAGATCATGAAAATCAAAAAAATTGAAGCTTTTGAAATTCTGGATTCCAGAGGTAACCCAACCGTTGAAGTTAATTTAATGTTAGAGGACGGTACGCTGTCTCGTGCTATGGTTCCAAGTGGTGCCTCTACTGGTGAACGGGAAGCTACAGAATTACGTGATGGTGACAAAAAGCGGTATGGCGGAAAGGGTGTATTAAAGGCTGTGGGGCATGTAAACAAAACAATTGCTAAAGCGGTTGAGGGAAAATGTTTTGTGAACCAACGCGATTTGGATTATTTCATGATTGAAATGGATGGTACGCCTAATAAGGCAAAATTTGGTGCAAATGCTTTATTGGCTGTATCTATGGCATTCTCGCGGGCTATGTCGCAAAGTGCTAATATTCCTTTGTATCAATATTTAGGTGGTAGTAATGCTTATTTGTTGCCAGTTCCTTGTATGAATATTATTAACGGGGGAAGACATGCCGATAATAATGTTGATTTTCAGGAATTCATGATTGCTCCGCATGGAGCTACCTCTTTTAAAGAATCGATTCGTATGGGAGTGGAAGTATTTCATACTCTTAAATCAGTATTAAAGAAAAAAGGATATAGCACTGGTGTTGGTGATGAAGGTGGTTTTGCACCTAATTTGAAATCTAATGATGAGGCCGTGGAAGTAATTTTGGAGGCAATCACAAAAGCAGGTTATAAACCAGGTAAGGAAGTCAGTATTTGTCTTGATCCGGCTGCCTCGGAAATGTGGGATGACGGGAAATATAAACTTTTTAAGAGTACTGGTAAGCATATAAGTAGTGATGAGATGGTGAAACTCTGGGAGAATTGGGTGAATCAATATCCAATTGTTTTGCTGGAAGATGGTTTGGCAGAAAATGATTGGGAAGGTTGGAAAAATCTTACCGATACGATTGGCGGAAAAATTGAAGTAGTTGGTGATGATTTATTCTGTACCAACAAAGCTATTTTGTCGGAGGGAATAAACAAGGGAGTTGCCAATTCTATTCTGATAAAGCTGAATCAAATTGGTACGGTGACGGAGACACTAGAAACCATTGAATTGGCTTATAAGAATTCTTACAACTGCTTTGTATCTCACCGAAGCGGGGAAACAGTTGACAGCTTTATCGCTGATTTAACCGTGGCTGTAAATTCTGGGCACTTAAAAACCGGAAGTGGATGTCGTGGAGAAAGAGTAGAAAAGTTTAATCAACTGATGAGAATTGAACATCAATTGGGTAAAACAGCTCAGTTTGCAGGGATAAATGCTTTTAAGAATGCAAAATGATAATTGAATAGATATAATAGTTTCAATAGCCAGTGGCGGAAAAGGTGATTAGATTTTGACTAATTACCTGATTTGCTACTGGCTTTTCACATTAAATATTTTGCATCCTTATTATCAAAGTGGCAGGATTCCTTGTTTTTCGTATTTTTACCATCCGTAGGAATTCAAATATGATTTCTGAAAATTCATATCATAGCTCATAAAATTTATAAGAACATGCTTCTTGCTGATTATTTCTATTATCCACTTACTTTTAATCGCCCCAGTGGTACTTCACGTGGTGTTTTAACAAAAAAAGATTCCTGGTTTATTCGAATTTGGGACTCGGAGCATCCCGATTTGTATGGAATAGGGGAGTGTTCTATCATTCCTAATTTAAGTTTCGATGATCGTCCCGGATATGAGGATAAAATTAAGGAGGTTTGTCGGCAAATTGAGGATTACTGGTATTATCTGGAAGGCGGATTAAAGAAATGGCCTTCTATTTGTTTTGCTTTAGAAACTGCCTTTCTGGATTTTAAGGTGAAAGGCAGCAAGCTTTTATATCCTTCTGAATTTACAGCGGGAAAAGCTTCTATACTTATAAATGGATTAATTTGGATGGGCGATGATGTTTTTATGCGGGAACAGATAGAGGAGAAGTTAAGATCTGGTTTTAATTGTTTGAAATTGAAGATCGGAGCCATTGATTTTAAGCAGGAATTAAGCTTGTTGGAATCCATCAGAAAAGAATTTAGTGCGGATGTGATTGAACTTCGCGTGGATGCAAACGGAGCTTTTGCGATGGAAGATGCTTTGTCTCGATTAAAAGTCTTGTCTGAATTTGAATTACATTCGATCGAGCAGCCCATAAAAGCCGGACAATGGCAGCAAATGGCGAAGCTTTGTAAGATAACTCCTTTGCCAATTGCCTTAGATGAGGAGCTAATTGGTATCCTGGAGTACGATCAAAAAGAGGATTTATTGAATACCATTCAACCGCAATACATTATTTTAAAACCGAGTTTATTAGGAGGTTTTAAGGCTAGCCAGGAATGGATAGATTTGGCCGATAAACAGAACATTAATTGGTGGATTACTTCCGCACTCGAATCGAATATTGGTCTGAATGCCATTGCTCAATGGACTTATACTTTAAATAATCCTATGCCACAAGGTTTGGGTACTGGTCAGATTTACAGTAATAATATCCCTTCTCCTTTAAGGATGAAAAATGGATTTTTACAATACGATACCAAGCAGCATTGGGAAACAGAAAAACGCATAACAAAGCATGACTGAACTTACGATTAACGGAATTCATTATTCGCAAGAGCAATTGCTTGCATATTGCGCTGAGCAGTTAAAAACTAATTCTAATAAATGGGAGTGTGATGTTTATGCCTTTATTCTGGAGTGGCTAAATTCCTGTAATACCATTATAGCTCACACCTCTGGTTCTACAGGTACTCCTAAACAAATTAAGCTTTCGAAACAAAAGATGCTGGCATCTGCGCGTATGACTGGTGAATTTTTTCAATTTGAGAAAGCTCAGACTGCCTTGCTTTGTTTATCGCCCAATTTTATTGCCGGTAAAATGATGGTTGTACGTGCCATATTGTGGCAATTGAATCTTATGCTGGTGGAACCAAATGGTCATCCGCTTCTAAATATCAATATGGATATTGATTTTGCGGCGATGATTCCTTTACAGGTGAATAATAGCTTGAAGGAAGGAAATCATCTTAATCGAATCAAAAAACTACTTATTGGTGGTGGAGCTGTTGATCAATCATTGGAAGAAAAGTTGCAAGATTTAAAATGTGAAGCCTTTTCTAGTTACGGCATGACGGAAACCGTTTCGCATGTGGCTATTAGAATTTTAAATGGAAGCTATCGATCGGAGAGCTATCATGCAATAGGGGAGGTGCATTTTTCAAAAGATAACAGAGGATGCTTATTGATTCATGCTCCGGAAATTCTTAAGGAGGATTTGCTTACTAATGATATGGTAGAATTGCAAAACGATAAGGTATTTAAATGGATTGGAAGATTCGATAATGTGGTTAATTCGGGTGGAATCAAGCTATTCCCTGAGCAAATCGAAGACAAGATTAGAGGTATTCTATCGGTTCCATTCTTTTGTGCCGGACTCCCGGATGTTCATTTGGGACAAAAGTTAGTATTGGTATTGGAGCAGGAAGAACAGACTACAACAAAAAAGCTGGAATTGATGAATCAACTAAAAAGCCTGCTCGCGAAATACGAACAGGCTAGGGATATTCTTTTTATTCCTCAGTTTAGAAGAACCTCTAATGGGAAAATTCAGCGCGAGGCAACCTTATTGCTGTCTAAATCTTGTAAATAATGAAACAGCTTTTTCACATCTTGTACCTGATTCCAATGCAACTGGTTGGTCTTCATATAAGCTTCTGCCTGGGTTTTTAAGTCTTTAAATTTGTTAGAAAGCATTATTTGTGCTGAAGTAACCTTAACGGGGATATTTCCTGTATTCTCAATTAGGTAGAATGATTTAAGGCTCGATCCTTCTTTACCTTTTTTATAATAACGAACATAGACCTTTTGGGATCCATCGAAAATCTTATTCAGGTAACCGTAGATCGAATCATGATGAACTACAAATTGTTTGTACTCGAAACAATCATCAGCAATTTTAACCTCATTAATTCTTTTAGGGAAATTAATTGTGCTGTGTTGTTTCTTTATTAGGCATTCTATTTCATCATCCACTATGTTATAGCGAATTCCATTAATTTTTATGATGCCATGTTCTTTGGTATCAATAAGTCCGGGCTGAAAGTTCGGATTGTAATATTTTTCAGCACTTAGATTATCTAAAGGAGATAAAACATTGTATTGCATGATGCCCAGGGAAGGAAAGTTTGTCCAGTAATTACTCTCTTGAGCTTTATCAGCCATTGGGAATAAACATAAAAATACTAAAAGGAGTAGAATTTTATTCATAGATTAAGTTTTGGTTAAGGTTGATAGATTCAAATTTACAACATATTATACTTATAATATGTCTAATTGATAAGGCGTTGCATCACTATTTGACGAGATGTAGGCAAACACAATATAAAGGTGGTTTATGAATTGTTTAATACACAACAAAAATTGGTGTAAGGAAAAAATACCTGTTTTATTGAGAAAAGGAAATGATTTGTTTATTACGGAATTGGACGGAATAATTTTAGAAGCCTAAAAAAGCCGTTAGAATCATCTAACGGCCACTTTGTAAGGCAATAGGTTTAGAGATATTTAATACTATTTCAATTTCTCTTTAAATACTTTTTTGAATTTTTCCATTTTGGGTTTAATTACAAAAGTGCAATAGGGTTGCTGTCCGTTGTTATTAAAATATTCCTGATGATAATTTTCTGCAGGATAAAATTTAGGAGCTTCACTTATTTTAGTTACAATTGGCTTGTTGAAGGCTCCTGAATCATTTAATTTTTTCTTATATGCCTCTGCAATTTCCTTTTGCTTCTCGCTATTATAAAAGATAACAGAGCGATATTGTGTGCCAACATCCGCACCTTGACGATTTAAAGTAGTTGGATCGTGTATTTGCCAAAATACCTCCAGAAGCTCATCATAGCTGATGACATTAGGATTGAATGTAATCTGGCAGACTTCTGCATGTCCTGTTTCACCGGAACATACTTCTTTATAGCTTGGATTTTTTATTGCTCCGCCCATATATCCTGAGACTACTTTGTCAACACCTTTTAGCTCTTGAAAAATTGCTTCCACACACCAAAAACAACCTGCGCCAAAGCTAGCAAGTTCTACATTTGAATTATTCTCTTTCTGAATCATATTATTTTTACCAAATGTTACTCCAGAAAGAAGGAGACAAATAACTAGTATTACTCTTTTCATTTTTTTTCTGGATTAATATTTATGAAATAAACTATTTATAATCAGTCTAAATATAAATTGAATTGTAAAGAAATCAAAGTTAAAAGATCTTAAAGTCTGACAATTGATTAGAAACCTTAGTTCAATTTAAGATATGAGTTACAGAAAGTGATGTTTATGTATTTTTTTTACTAAGAATTTTGAAAAATAGCAGGCTGTTTTGATGATTTTCAGTACTAAGATGGCATGAACAGGATTTTTTTAAAGAATTTGGCTGCTTTTGGTATAAATTTTACCAAATCTCCTTGGAATATCCAGATATTCCTTGATGAATGTGTCAAAATTTCTACCCAAAATCAGCTCAAACTGTTGCCATATTTTAAATCGAACTCAGGTTATTAGCATTCTTTTTATATTTGGATATGCTTGGAAATAAAAAAATATGCGGAATTGTTTTGTCTGGAGGAAAAAGTTCGCGAATGGGAACTGAAAAAGGGCTGGTAAAATGGAATAATAAGGCATTGATAGAATATGCAATAGCAGCCATTAGTCCATTTTGTGATCAAGTGATTATCAGTTCCAATAAGGATTGTTATTCCTATCTAAATCTGCCTGTTGTAGAGGATTTTATTCCCGATTGTGGACCATTAGGAGGTATCTATTCCGTAATGAAAAAGCATGTGGCAGATATATATATTGTAGTTTCCTGTGATGTTCCTTACATGAAATCGGAATTATATTTTGATTTATTATCGAACCTAGACTTTAATGATGCAATTGTGCCTGTTGATGAAAGTGGAAGAAAGCAACCACTCACCGCTGTTTATGGAAAGAACAGTTTTTTAACATTGGAGCGAGAATTGCAAACCGGTCATTTTAAAATGATGAAATTGCTTGATCTTTTAGAAGTAGAATATTATGAGATTACTAACAATTTACCATACTATTCTCCAAATCTATTTTTGAATGCCAATTCTTTAGAGGATCTTTTTAATCATTAATTAATTTTGAATCAATCCTGTCCTAATTAAATTGGCGCTTCGCCCAAACCCGACTTCATTTTTTGGCTTAATCCAAAAAACGGAAGCAAAAAAGATCAAGGCTGCTTTTTAAATACC
>Ga0209013_10002575_pt1 | contig 16375 bp, 13 predicted proteins | sample Cruoilmetagenom2_FD_187291 | JGI IMG/M metagenome (GOLD analysis project Ga0209013, IMG submission 187291) | Oil polluted marine microbial communities from Coal Oil Point, Santa Barbara, California, USA - Sample 2 (SPAdes) (version 2) | ecosystem: Environmental > Aquatic > Marine > Oil seeps ...
GCACTTAAATACAAAGTAAAGCCTACTGAAGAAGTTCTAAAAGCATCTCAGATTAAACTAGAAGAATTATTCGAAGGAACAACGAATGAGGTAACTCAATCTCTAGCTTCGGGAGAACCAATTGTAATTGCAGAAGGTGTAGAAGTAATAACGGGCTTACTAAATTCTGATAAATTACGTTCTACAGCTGGCAGTGAGAAAGAATTGCTACTAGGGGATGGAACAAAAACAGGGAATGGCAACAAGTTCTGGAATTTAAAAACAAATGAATACATTGATCTTTCTTTCGGTATAAAACTTGATGAAACAGCAACAAATGAATATCAAGGTGTGACATACACTGCTAATCTATCAGTTACAGCTAAACAAAAAGATGAAGGTGCTCTATACGAAAATGACTAACTTTTTCTCTACCACCGTATTGTGATGACGAATATATAGAACTAGGTACCAGAATTTAGGTGACGGTTCTGTTTCCTATCGCAACTCACTTATGCATAATTTAAAGCATCGCATTTGCGGTGCTTTTTGTGAGTGGAAATTAAAAAGCCTAGTAAGTTAACCGGGCTTTTTTCTACATTTTTTCCCTATGACAAATGATAAATGGAAAAAATGAGTAAAAAGAAAACTTCGAGACCTGAACCTGACCTTAAACACGAATTATCGATCAATTCTTCTGTAGAAGGTAAATAGTAATATACATCCCAATAGAACTATTAAAGACAAAGTTTCATTATGATAATAATTCCATTCATATTACTTAGGAATATAAGGAGAGGGTTACATGTTAGAGGGGAAAATCATCAAATTTTACCGTCAAAAAGCTGGCCTTACACAGGAACAATTAGGCAGAGGAATTTGCTCAGTCACCCATGTCAGCAAAATTGAGCGCGGTCAAACTTCTTATTCTTCTGAAATCATTAGAATGTTCTCAAAACGATTGCACATAGATATAGAAAAAGGAATCATCGGTCTTGAAAAAATAGAGAAACAGCTCCATCTCTGGCATAACGCAATTATCTTACAAAGGATGAAGGAGCTGGAGAAAATTAAGAAAGAGTTGGAAGAAACTCCTTTTATCAGCTTTTCCAACTGTGCCCCCCTGTACCGATTGCTGCAGGCAAGATATTATGTCTTGCAGAATAATTTCGAAAAGACATATGACATTTTGCAGCATATCCAAAGAGATTATCCGGATTTACCCCCATATGAAAAGAACCTGCTACTGCACGTATTGGGCATATATTACATATCTAATTACAACAATTCAAGTACTGAAAACCATCAAAAGGCTGTAAAAGTCTTGAAGGAAATCGATAAGGATGAGTATAGGAACCCAGAATACTATTACCATTTAGCGGTAGCCTATTACTTTATCGATTCCAAAGTAATGGCCTACGCTTTTGCGGAAAAAGCGCTACGGCACTTCAAGGAAACGAATAACTTCTTGAGGGCAATCAACGCTGAGTCCTTGATGCTTCTGCAGGTTGGGGATGATCTACATCTTGATTTCAAAGAGATGAAGGAATCCTATTATAATCTGATTCATGACTCTGAAACACTGAATGCGCCTGATAAAAAAGGGATGCTCCTGAACAACTTAGGCTATGAATACTTTAAAAGAAAAAAATATTCTACTGCACAAAAATTACATAGCAAGGCGCTTCGCATGGCGGATAAACCTTCCGTTTTATATCTTCAACGCCTGCATAATTATTTGAAAAGTTGCCTTGAAGGAAAGCTAATGCGAAAAACGGCAATGCTGAAAAAGGCTCAGGAAGGGATGTCCGTGGCAAAAGAATTGGACAACCGTTTATACAAAATATTATTCAAGCTTCTGATCTATCGAATAGAGGATAGACTCGATCTGTATTACAACTTCATTGAGAATGATGCTCTCCCTTACTTTAAGTCCAACAAGCATGCTACTTTAACGAACAGGTACGGAAAGCAATTATACAATCACTTCGTGGAGAAGGAACAGTACGAGAAAGCTGTCCAAGTTTCAAACATCTTTATGGATGCTATTTCATAACGCGAGATCATTTTTTCTCTTTTCGAGTCCCGATAAACTCATGCTGGCATGAATGATTATCAGGGATTATTTTTATTGTACACCGCTTGCAACTTGATGTTTGTGGATGGAATCTTTGGAGCTCACAAAAACTACTTTTAATGGACATAGTTAAACCACCGTACATCGAAACGGTGGTTTAAGGGGTAGGTAGGGGAGTCTTCCCATCTGCCTATATATTAGTTATTGTTTTCATCTGTATCGTCGTGATAAGTTCCAGCTGTTTGCTCTGCATTAAATGTCCAATCCACTTTTAATTTATCGCCTTGGAATATGTTTTGATTTTCTCCATTATCTACAAACTCAAACAATACGAACATCTTTTCCTTACCTGCAGCAGGAATTCCATCAGGTACCGTAGTATTGCCTACGAATTCATCAATTGCAGTTAAGTCTGGCTTTTGATTCTGAAGGTCGTATAGTGTTGTCTCAACAATGGGAACAGTTGCACTGCTCGTGTTATACATAATGGTAACCTTAATATGTTTTGCGAAATCATCCGTATTATCTGATTTCCAATCTTCCACAGTATACTTCGTATCCAGTAATACTTTACCAATATCTAATGTACCGTTGTTTTCTAAAGTAAACTCACGGTAAATTTCATCACCTGGTTTAAGGTTGCCAATATTTACAACCATATTAGGATTGACTGCTAAATCTAATGTACCTGCAGCAAATGTGTTCTGAGTATTAACAGTATCGCTAAAGTATGCAAATGTTCCTCCACCAACTAATGATAATCCTAATCCTGCCGTCAAAATACCTTTACTTACCTTCTTTGTAAAGCTCATTCTCAAATCCCCCTTAGTTATTATGTTATAAAAATTTATTAAACTCTTATGTATTTTGTAGGTACATAGGAGATATAACCAAACTTACAATGCTTTTTTTACTTCTAGCTCTTTCACTGCACCAATAATGGAACGTAATGCAGAAACGATTAAGAGAATACCAGGCACAATTAACAATAGAGCTGACCCTGCTTTAGAATTCGCATAATTCATTGCATATCCTACATATGGAATCGTATAGTTCGTGTACTTTCCAACTACATCTTGTGAGGAAACAGTCCATAAATCAGGGCCGTCATTATTATCACCTTTTGTTGTATACGATACTTGTCCATTCGCTTGTTTTACATCCGAAATTCTATGTGTAATTAACTTCTCGTCAATGCGAAAAGTAATAATATCGCCTTTTTTATAGGAAGAAGAATTTCCTAACTTGATAGAGATGATAGAACCTGTTTGAATCGTTGGTTCCATCGATCCTGATAATACTGTTTTTACTTGGTATCCTAAAATTGTTGGCTCTCCTCCTGATACCCGAGAAGAAAGTACAACAATTGCTAAGAAGCATATGCCAATTAAGAAAACGCTTCTTATGAAACTACTCATTATCCTCAATATTTTCTTCTTCATGTTCTGCCACCTCCTCATTAATATCTGAATTCGTTGATGCATCTTGATTAGACGTTGTTTCATCCGAAGATTCAGAGTTATCTTGATTTTGGTTGGCTTGTGTATTCTCCTCTGAAGGTTCTACCGAAGTTGTTTCAACTGGAGATTCAGAGTTATCTTGATTTTGGTTGGCTTGTGTATTCTCTTCGGAAGGTTTTTCTACCGAATTTGTTTCAACTGGAGATTCAGAGTTGTCTTGATGTTGATTGGCTTGTGTATTTTCTATAGAAGCTTTTTCTTCCAGTTCATTTATTTGCGATGTGATAGAAGAGCGAACTTCTTCTAGTTGTTGAAAATCAATCGTTTCATGTACTTCTTGCAAAATTCTATCTACGTTTTGAAAACCCTCACGTACATAATCGAATGTTTGGATATCAGTTTCTTTTTGATCTTGAATCTGATTAGTATATTTGGACAGTTCATCATAAATATTAATTAGGGCACCTAATTGCAGGTGCAATTCCTGATCGATTTCTGTGATTTCAGTAAGCTTTTCATATAATGCTTGCAAGGATGCACCTGGTGAAGCAACAATGATAGTTTCAAAATTGACATGCATACTCTTTGCAATCTCCTGTGCACTTTCTTCAAGGTGTTTAATAGTTGAAGGAAAAACAAACGCTGCAGACATTGTTATGAAATCTGATGAAACTTGGCTTGAAAATGACGCTTCTGTTTCTCCTACTATTTGAATTCCTGAATAAAAGGAAACGCAACATATACAGGGAAGTACGACAACTCTATTGAATGTTCTCTTCATTTGTACCCTCCTTCGTGAAGCGACTCAATCTTTCTACTCTTATTATTTCAGAATTGGTTGAATATTCAAATGGGGTTATTTTCGTCTTAAAACGAGGAAGAATTTTGTCGAAATTTCTTATTGAAGGAGATAAATGCTAATAAGCGCATCAAAAATAACCCAATAGCGATTTGGCTATAACCGATTGACTTCGTTCGGAATTTTCTAAATAATTCTAATTGTGATATCACATTTTAAAGAAGGGGTGAGTGTGTTGAAAAAGAAAGATCAGAAGAAAATGAGTAAAAAAGTGGTTATTCCTGCAGTATTGGCTCTATCAGTTACATTTGGAGGAATATTACCAAATGCAACTACATTTGCTGCTCAACCAGCAAGCGCATCAACTATACTATATAAAGCTGAAGGATTAAGTAAGCAAGAAGTCGTGAAAGCTTTCCTTCAATCACAAGTAGCTGACACAGCAACGAGGGCAGCTGGAGGAGATCAATTCAAAATTATTAGCGAGCAAGCTGATAGTACAACAGGCACATACCATGTTCGTACTATTGAGCAATACAAAGGAATTCCAATTTACGGTTCTGGACAAGCTGTTGCATTAGACGCAAACAATGACGTATATGCATCCTTTGGTACAGTTACACAAAAATTAGCTCGTTCTATCATTCCAACTGAAGCATCTATTTCACAAGATGATGCAATCGCAATTGCCAAGGAAGGTGTTGAATCACAAATTGGTGCAGTTAAAAATTACGATGGAATCGACTCTGAATTAACAATCTACAATTATGAAGGACAATATCACTTAACTTACCTAATTAAAGCATCTACTTCTATCCCAGCACCTGGATACTTCCATTACTTTGTAGATGCAACAAGCGGAGAAATTATTGATAGCTTCAATGCAATTCATGAGGCTGATGTACCGGCAGTTACTCCAGTAATGGCAAGAGGATTGGACGTAACGGGTACTATGCAAAACTTTATTGCTGTAAAAGATGCTGCATCTGGTAAAAACTATTTACATGGTGCTGCTATTGCTGGTGGTACTACCGCTAGCCCTAATATTGTATCTGTCCACACTTTCGACGCGAGACGCATGGGTGAAACTCCCTTCTTGCTCCTGTCAGGACTTTTGGGATTCACGGGATTTGAAGTAGAAACAAAAACGAACTTTTTTGCAGACCCTGCCGCTGTTTCAGCGCATACGAATTCTATTAAAGTGAACAAATACTTCCAAGATATTCACAAGCGTAATAGCTTAGATGATAAAGGTATGGGATTGATCAGTACTGTTCATATTGGGTCAAAATGGAATAACGCTGCTTGGAACGGAAAGCAAATGCTATACGGAGATGGTGATGGGGTTAGAATGAGCTCACTGGCTGGCGGCATGGACGTTGCTGGTCACGAAATGACGCATGGTGTCATTTCAAATACTGCAAACTTAACGTACCAAGATGAGTCTGGTGCCATCAATGAATCAATAGCGGATATTTTTGGTGCATTGTCTGAAATGCATTCTCACGGCATTACTAGCCCAGGAGAATGGGAAATGGGTGAAGATATTTACACCCCATATATAGCCGGTGATGGTGGTCTTCGTTCTCTAAGTGATCCAGCATCTATTCCTCTTAGTACGGCATACGGACCATTAGGGCACTACCCGGACCGCTATCAAGATCGCTATGTAGGCACGTTGGATAAAGGCGGCGTTCACATCAACAGCAGCATCAACAACAAAGCTGCTTACTTAATCGCTGAAGGCGGCGAACACTACGGAGTGCAAGTCACAGGAATTACTCGTTCAAAAACAGAAAAGATTTTCTACCGTGCTTTAACGAAATATTTAGTCGCTTCTTCTGATTTCAAAGAAATGCGTCAAGCTGCTATCCAATCTGCTAGAGATCTTTACCCAGATAGAAATGGTCAACCATCAGCAGAAACTAATACTGTAATAGCTGCTTATGATGCTATAGGGGTTCCAGCAGAGTAAAATATCAAAAACCATGAACGAGTAATCTGTTCATGGTTTTTTTATTTACTAGTTTACTAACTGTCACTTTAAGAGATAAGTTGCATCAATTTCGATCTTTATTTTGCATTAAATCCTAAGAACCCCCATACCAAAGTATTGAAAGATAGTGGACATAAATAAAACGAAGTGAATTATCGTTCAATTTCCTGGCATAGAGCTCAAATGTACTTAAAATGGGTAAAGTAGTAATAGAAATCGGAACTCATTTTATATTAAAGGGAGAAACTGCTGCCATGAAGATCTTGTTTAGAGTGGTTTTCATAGGAATATGTGTCATCTGTTTAGGTTATTTGTTTGAGACAGTGGATGAGAGAAAAATGGATTCGAAGAAGGAGAATGAACTGGAGGTAATAGAAACCATGAATGCGCCTATATATGTTGATCCGGAGATCGATTTAACGAGCAAAAAGAAGGTTTCCATCATCATACATTTTAAAACTATGCCAGCTAAGATAGCCGTCATAGAAGCACAAGCAAAGGGTCTATCATTATCATTGGAAAAAGCCGAGAAAGATGTAGAAGACAGCCACATGCGTTTTCATCAAGAAATGCAAACACTATTAGAAAAAGAAAATGTCCCTTACTCAATAACAAGAACGTATAAGATCGTTTACAACGGCGTGGCCATGGAGCTCCCTGCAAACGAAATTCAAAGATTGTTAAGCTCAGAGGAAATTTCCACGATACACGCCAATAGGGAAATTCAGCTGGATCCTCCGATACGTCCGGTTGAGGAGATGTAAGCAAGGGGACGGTTCTCTTGCTTCCTCGCACCTTCAATTTTTCTTGTCGAGATGCATGAGTGTCAACAAATATGAACCCATCATTAAACAAAATGTGCAAATTTATGTATTCTAATTGGAATAGTGAAAACCCCGTGGAAGGAATATCCTACGGGGAACTTATATTTAATAAAATGTTTTTAAGTCGTAAAGTTGCCATTATAACTCAACATGATTGCTTATTTTACCCCGTCCAATATGATTCATGAAGCTCATGTCATTTTCTTTTACCCGGATTTCATACGTTATACTTCGCTTTTATAGTCCACTACCGTTAACGTCTTTAGCTGAAGCAAATTCATTTGTATATATACTTCCTGGATGAGTTGTCTGGAATCGGCTTCTATCCATGTAAGATCTCCTCTTCTGATTTTCTCGAACTCTTCAGCAGTAATCGGACATTTTTGTTTATACGACAAATTAATTTAGTGCCCCCTTTGTCAAAAGCAATCACGTTAGTTTGAACAATTATAAATGTTTATATTTTCATGATTGTTTCTGGCCGGGCGAGAAAAGCGTGACAACCAAAATGAAATTTTAATGGTGGTACATAAATGAAGGATAAAATAATAAAAGGATGAACCTTAAAAGAGATATATGAATTTGGTTTTATTCGTACTCTATTTCGGGTATGGGTATATGAGATTCATAATTATTCGAATAGGAGGATGATTTATATGGATAAACGTGTAATTGGAGTTTATGACAATGGTGATGATGCTGTTCGAGCGGTTGAGGAATTAAAGGCACAAGGTTATGATCGAGATGATATATCAATTGTTGCAAAAGACAGAGACGAAGTAGAAGCAGTCAACGCTGAAACGGGTACCAAAACTGAGGAAGGTCTCGCGGCTGGTGCAGCAACTGGAGGGCTTCTTGGGGGAGCAACAGGATTATTGGCAGGTGTAGGAGCTCTTGCAATTCCGGGGATTGGGCCGATTTTGGCAGCAGGTCCTATTGCCGCTATGTTAACAGGTGCTGCAGTCGGTGCAGGTACAGGAGGGCTTGCTGGAGCATTGATTGGCATGGGCATTCCGGAAGACGAGGCAGATCAATACGAGCACGATGTTAAAGAAGGAAAGTTGCTCGTATTATTGGATCCGAATGCAAGAAAAATGAATTCACTTAATGACAATGTATTAAACAATAACTCAGGTACTTCAAGTTTTTAAGTAAAATAAATACACAAAACAAGACTAATTCTTTCTAAGGATTAGTCTGTTTTTAATTTATTATCCTTGAGTCAAAAGAAGCGAGGGGACGGTTCTCCTGCTTCCTCCTGCCCTATGCTACAAGTAGGTTGTAAACAATCACAATCTAGCCTGAAATGGTCAACAATTGGAATTTTCGTTTCGATGAATATTAACGATGACAATCAATATCCCAACTCTAGTGGTATACAAGCATTCAACGGGAAATTCTATTTAAATTGTTTTATGTAGGAGAATATAATAGGTAAGCAATTGAAATCCCTTCGTAGTTTGCGAAGGGATTTCATTACACTTGATTTCTAGAAGAACCGAATCTGATTATTTTGTGGACTTATTTTATTTCATGCATAGGAACCCTGAATAAGAGAAATATAAATGGAATAAAAAATTTCTAAAGGGGTTGTAACATGAAAATTTTAGTCTTACATGCCAGTATGTTTGGTCACACAGAGGTGCTTGGTAGTGCGGTTGCGGAAGGTGCTAAACAAGTTGAAGGAGCAGAGGTCATCTACAAATCTGTTGACGATACAAAACCGGATGAATTGAAGGATGCAGCCGGTATTATCTGGGGATCTGGCGGAATATTTGGAGAGCCCAATCCGAAGATGGCTACTTTTTTAGCGACACTTGGTAACCTGTGGTTTACAGGCGCCCTTCAAGGAAAAGCAGGTGGCGTCTTTGCAACAACAACAACGCAACATGGTGGCGTAGAAAATATCTGTCGAGCACTCCAAACACCCATGCAACATCACGGAATGGTCATCGTTTCTAATTCCGGTCCAGCAAGTGCTGAACGTGCTCAATACGGGAACCCTTATGGCGCAACATCCGTAATTCCCCCGGAAGAATCCAGAGAAGCTCCTATGAACACACCACATGAAGCTGAACTTAAATTTGCTAGGGAATATGGTAAGTTGGTTGCGGAAGTAGCGAGGAAATTACAGCAGTAAAGGATTTTTAAATTTAATTTATTATTAAACATAACCCTTCGGTCAATGACGAAGGGTTAACACCATTTTCTTCAAACGACGAAATGACACTTGCAAAACTCTTATATTCGACTAAGCCAATACGTGACTTTCTAACTCACTGAGTGTCGACCATGAAAGAAGCAAGGGGAAGGCTCTTGCTTTCAAGCTGAGTATCTCAGCATAAGGAGAATAATACTATGAACGCAACATTGGATTTATTAAGGCATGTGAAGATGGATTTGTTTGAAGAGAATATTGTGGGAAGAATAGTGAGATTGGTTGGGTGAAGTTCAGTTTATTGTTCAGTTTTTTATACAGTACAAGAATTCAAGGAATCCTCTGGCAAATTGAGATCTTTAGTGGCAGATCAGATATACTTGAATTATCAGATTACGAAACTAAGGAGTGCTAATATATGTCGATTGCTCAACAATCATCCAAAGTTAATTTAGACTTCCTAGTAAAAGAACTTGGACTTAGACAGGAAAGAAATACAAAGGTCTTTCGTAAAGGGAAAATATTTGTCGTCTCTCCATCTGTTCAAAATAAAAGTAATTGGTTTGACATTGGAGAAAGTATTATGGCTTTATTTAACCCCGAACAACATGAAGGATATTTACTTATTCGATTTAAAGATCAGTTCGTCATGGTAAAATTAAAGCCATTTGAAAAGAAAATGATGATCGATGGAACACAGCCTAATACAAGTAAGCTACCACCACATTGGAAGTTTAAGATAAAAGAAACTGCTAATCCTTATATAGTGAATATGGCAAATAGTAATCTGAGGTATCCAATTCAATTCCCTACTAGAAACCAGCTAGTTAAATTCTTTAGTGGGGAATAACTCCATCGAGGAGTACACATGACATTATATTTATAAGGAGAGAAGAAATTGATTAATGTTGTAGGTGCAATAATTATAAATAATAAAAAAGAAATTCTTTGTGCATTGAGATCTGAAAAAATGACACTACCAAACTTGTGGGAGTTTCCAGGCGGGAAAATAGAGCATGGAGAGTCTCATGAAAAAGCTCTAATTAGAGAAATTAGAGAAGAGTTGTCTTGTGAAATTGAAGTCCATCAATTAGTAGAAGATACTGTATATGAATATGAAACATTTACAATAAATTTAATAACTTACATATCAAAAGTTTTAAATGGTACACCAATTGCTTCAGAACATGCGGAACTAAAATGGGTACCCATTCATGAATTATTAACTTTAGAATGGGCACCGGCAGATATTCCAGCGGTTAATAAGCTATTATCTAATCAGATCGTGGTATAAGTCCTCTGGGACCGGGTTATGGAGTTTCCAAATAATATTCATTGGTTTATCACCGTGGCTGCTAACATAATCGACTTCACCTAAATACGTAAATGGCAAAGTCATGTTGTGTAGTTGAGTAAATTTACGAACAAATAAGTGAATATGGAAACCTTTTTCTTTATGATGTACATAATCTTGTCCACGTCCTGAAGAGTGAGAAGCACGATTTTCACTTTGCCACATAAAAGTAGAAGGATCTCTGAAGCTATCTTTGTATCGTATGCTCTCTGCAATATCTTCAGATTTATTCAAATTGATGAATAGAAGATAGTGATTGTCGACTCTACTTATCCCTTCACGCCACGTATTTTCTGCAACTTTTGCTTCAAATAAGAAAATGAGTTCATTTCTTGAATAGTTATTATATAAAGCAAGGCGTTTTGAATTTTGCAGCATATCTTCTCTTTTAAACGTTCTACTAAATTCAATTAGTCCGTAGTCAAGGCGTTCATTTAAATAGTCTCTAAAACCTTCTTCTTTTAGTAACTGGAAGGTCTCCGGTGAGAATGTGAATACATTGTTAGCGTATATTCCGAGAGCCATTTGTTGTTTTGGTCGCAAGTTTGACAATCGGATCATTGCACGTTCAATTAAAGTGTCATGTGAGTTGGGTTCTATATGAATAGAAAATCTTTTGGAAAGCCATAAACGTACGTCTAATACAGATATATCCGACTTCAACATCCCAAGTTTATATACGGCAAATTCGTATGGCCATTTAAGAGGGAGCATACCTTCAATTCTTTCAATTAGAGACATCTTGATTTCATCAGATAATAATAGTTCATCAAATGATGATAAATCACGCATGGATTTTTTAGTTTTTACCCAAGATTTATGTTTATACAAAAAGAAAGTGAGACTTGGAGCTTCTTCAGAGTAAAGGAAGTCCATAATTTCTGGTGAACGTCCAAGATCATGTTTAAATTGAAAATACATTTCTTTTAGTATTTCTGTAGGATTTAATTTAATCGTTTCTAACCTCTCTAGAATCTCTCTTTGCGCAATTGGGTCAAGTTGAGCAAAGGAACCTGCCGCTGTATCAGCAAATTCATGAGCCACAGAAACTCTTAAGGAATCTACATCAAACGCTTTACTGTTATATTGACCTGATAAAGCCAAGGGAATAATGAATGATTTTCTGTAATTACCGATGAAATCTAATACAGTGACATATTCTTTATTGTCTATTTTGCGTAATCCACGACCTAATTGTTGTATGAAGATCGTTGAAGATTCTGTTGGGCGTAAGAAAAGCATTAGATTTACTCGTGGAATATCGATACCTTCATTAAAAATATTGACCGTAAAAATTATCGTCAACTTATCTGTGGGGTCTTCAAGCCGTTTGATCATACTACTTCTATGTTCAACCGAATCTTCTCCAGTTAGATAGATTGTTTCAAATCCTCTTTCATTTAATTCATTTGACATAAATTTCGCATGGTCGATATTTACACAGAAACCTAGACCATGTAGGGTATCTCCATCAAAACCGTATTGATGAATCTTTTCAATAATTGATTCGACGCGTTCAAATGTTGATAGAGCCTTAGTAAGTGAATGTTCTTCGTAATGCCCATTGGTTACTTTGACCTGATCATAGTCTACAGTTAGGTCGGACAGTCCAAAATAATGAAATGGTGCTAATAGCTTAGCTTCCAAAGCATCTCGTAATCTAATTTCGTAAACAACATTATTATCACATAATGAAAGTACGTCCCTACCATCCATTCGTTCAGGTGTTGCAGTGAGACCTAATAGAAACTGTGGTTCAAAATAAGAGAGTACTTTTTTATATGTTGCTGCTTCTGCATGATGAAATTCATCAACAATAATGTAATCAAAGGCATCCTTATCAAACATTTCTAAAGTTTTGTCCTTGGATAAAGATTGTATTGTACTAAATATAAAACGTTTATCATATTGTTTTGACGTTCCTGTGATCTTTCCACAAAGATCTTCATCATTAAATAAAGAAGTAAATGTTTTTATGGCTCCATTTACTAACTCTTCACGATGGGCAATAAATAATAGTCGATTTGGTTGGAAACGTTGCACATCAAAGGCGGAAAGATAAGTTTTCCCTGTACCTGTTGCTGCAATAATAACCCCTTTAGACTGCCCTTGGTTTCTAGTAAAGGAAAGATTTTTTAGTGCTTCTTTTTGCATTTCGTTAGGATCTATTCTAGGTTCAACCATGTATTCTTCTGATCTTTCAAAAGTAAATGAAGACATCTCTGAATTCTTTTGTTGATTTTGATATTTTTCATATTGTCTTAAGAAATTCTCATCTGCAGCAACTGCATTTGGTAAAGCCCACATTTTATTGAAAAATAACTTGGTTTGATCAAAAGCAGGTAAATGCTCTGAATGAGGAATCTTTACATTTAATTCATGACCATTAATTAAGGCGGAATGTGAAATATTGGATGAACCGATTATGACTGTATTTAAATTTGAATTCCTTTTGAAAAGATAAGCTTTCGTATGGAATGACTCATTTTTTAATGGGAGAATTTTTAATTCAACGTTTTTAAATTGTTGTAAGTGGCGAATTGCTTTAGCTTCAGTAACATTCAAATATGTAGTAGTTAATATTTTTACAGGTATATTTCGCTTCTCTAAATCGATCAGTTCTCTAGTTAAAAGTTGAGCACCTGACATTCTAATAAAACTAACTAGAAAAAACACCTCATCTGCGGTTTTCATTTCGTAGGAGAGTGTTTTAAAGAAATTCTTAATTTTATGTGCATCATTATAAAGTACATCAACTCGAGATAAAAAAAGATCTTCTTTTAAAGGTAACTCTTCTAATGTTTCGGAGTAAGTGATCATAGAAAGAGGCAAATGAAATTCTGAATTAGCATTACCATCTGTAATTTGATGAACTTGGTTAAGAAGTTCGTATATGTCAGTGAAGTTGTTTTCATCTGCAAGTGATCTAATTTTATTACCGATGACATTGGCAGCATGCATTGAAAGCGTTTCTACATATTCATCTAGCCCTAATTTTTGGATTAATTTAGTCTCTGGATAGACTTTACTTTCCATATATAGCTCTTCCATAATTCCCTTAGAGTCTTTGTGCATAGTTCCCTCCAATTAGTAGTTTAGGCAATACTACTTTATTTTTATCCACACGATTTTATATTATGTGAATTTAGTCAGTGGAAAGAGTATTGGGAAATTATCCTATTTCAGATTATACTATTAATAGCATCTAATATTGAAATAGTTTTTATATGCTAGTCGAGACGGAAGGATTTAATTACCATTGGTGGAACAAAAAGTTGATACAACAATGGATTTTATGTGGTAAAATCGAAGTGATTGTAATAACAATAATTTATTAACAACCTCAAAAATGTACATAAATAAAGAATATATTGAGATTAGGTGAGCATATTGAAAGAAAGTAAGAAAAGAGAATTGATACTTCTAAATAATTTGTGTAAGCAACATAACATATCAATCAATCTTGCGCAGGAACTATTAATAACAAGCAATAAATTCATCTATGAAAATGTAAGTCAGGGTGCAAGGGTCAAAGAATATAAAAATTTATTTGATTATTATAATAAAAAAAGTAGGTGATGATAAACTGTGTTATTAAAAAAATTAGTATTCGATAATTATAAAACCTATTATGGTCATCAAGAAATAGATTTCTTTATCCCAAAAGATGAAAGAGAAAGTAATGGTAAAAATATTATCTTAGTTGGAGGCTTAAACGGAGCTGGAAAAACAACAATACTTAAAGCAATTCTGTATGTTCTTTTTGGAAAAAGAGGAATGAGCGAAACTGAACATAAAAGATTATTCTCCAATGTGATAAACAATACATTTTTTGAGGAAGGAGGATTAGAATGTTCACTTTCATTGATCCTGGAAACTGATTCAGGAGAAGAATGGACATTAAAGGTTAAATGGTTTTTTAATCAAAATAAAAGTGTATCACATGAAGAAAGAAACCTGGAAGTGAAAAAAGCAGGGTCAAGTTTATCGAAGAAGGCAAGAATAGATAATATTGAGGTATACAATAAATTTATAGATAGAATAATCCCTTATCATGCTGCTCCGTTTTTTATCTTTGATGGCGAAGAAATTAAAGAAATAATATTAAGACAAAATAGTCATGAAATGGAAGAAGCAATTCATAAAATCACTGGAATGGAAGCATACAATCAACTTCTAACAGATTTAAAATACTATAAAAATTCAATAGAGAACAAGATTGCAAAATCTATTAGTTCGATCAAATTTAACAACATTCAGAAAGACTTAGAAAAATTAGAACAAGAAGTGGAAAATTTAGAAACAAGAAGAGATAAATACATTACTGACATTCGTAACTATCAGGATTTAATTAAGAAAGCAAAAGAAGCCAGAAATGTAAAATTAGCCCAGAATTCAAAATCTCGTGAAGTAATTATTAAGCAACAATCAAGAGTATCAACCGAACTTGAAATCAAACAAAAAGAATTAAACACTTATTTAAAACAGCATAGTTTAAATATAATTTTAGGTAAAAAAATCTCTATTCTAAAAAGACAATTAAAGCAAGAATATGAAATTACTCATAAAAGAATTTTACAAAATGCTTCACTAACTCCTTATCGTAATTTCATAAACCAGCTACTAAATCAAAGCATTGACCCAGCCTTAACAAATGAACAAGTAATGCAAATTCAGAAAATAGGAGAAGAAATATGGATTAGAGAAAATTCTATTCAAAAATCTATTCCTTCTGAATTTAATGAAATCCATGATATTTCTAATAATGATTTCAATTTCTTAGTTAATATTTCTATTAAAGATAAAATACAAAGCACAAATTATATTAATGATATTGAAAAGTTACAACAAAAACTTAATGCTTTGGAAGTAGAAATTAGAAATGCTCCAGAATCAGTTGATATAGATGATGAAAACAATAAAATAGATTTGTTGACAAAAAAATTAGGAGAAATTGACTTACGATTTAAAACTAACAATAAAAAGTTAAGTATAAAAAATGATGAAAAAACTAATTTGAAAAATCAAACAACCCGGTTGACTGGCCAAGAGGGAAGCATGGAGGATCTCCAAAAAAATAGAGATGATATAGGTAAAACAATAATAATGATGGAACAATACGTTGCTGAAGTTACTTTAATGAAAGCAACGTTAATAAAAGAAGAATTTTCTAAAATGCTAATACAATTATTTAGAAAACAAGATGAATTTGGGAGAATTGAATTTGATATTAATACGTACTCTATTCGTCTTTACAATGACAAAATGCAGGAAATTAGTATAGAAGAGCGTTCGGCTGGAGAAATGCAAATGATATCTTCAGCATTAATCTGGGCTCTTACTAAGGCTTCTGATTTATCCCTTCCAATTGTCATAGATACTCCATTAGGAAGACTAGATAGTTACCATAGAAATCATTTAATAAACCATTATTATAAAGAACTAAGTAATCAAGTGATTATTTTATCGACGGATACAGAGATAACAAAAGATTATATTAAAGTTATGGAAGAGCATTCATATAAACAATATATGCTGGATTACAATGAAGACAAAAAATATACTGTTATTAGAGATGGATATTTCGATTTTATAAAAGGGTGAAATTATGTCAAATCGTAGAATGAATTTATCAGAAGATGGAAAGAAAATACTGGATTTAATAGTTGAGGTTTTAGAAGTAGAGCGACCTATGGCTGTCAAAATCGCTCTTGCTAAAGGAATATCA
>Ga0209013_10002576_pt1 | contig 16363 bp, 13 predicted proteins | sample Cruoilmetagenom2_FD_187291 | JGI IMG/M metagenome (GOLD analysis project Ga0209013, IMG submission 187291) | Oil polluted marine microbial communities from Coal Oil Point, Santa Barbara, California, USA - Sample 2 (SPAdes) (version 2) | ecosystem: Environmental > Aquatic > Marine > Oil seeps ...
CCCGAGCCAGCTCATTCGTCCAGCTACACGATCGAGTCATTGGTTGACATCGACCAATACCTCGCAGCGGTCGCCACAGCACGTGACGCCGTGCGGTCCGGGGCTCTCACGAAGGCCGTCATCGCTCGACCGATCAGCGTGACGGCGAGCCTGCCGATCGATGTTCACGCAGTCTTGCGGCGGCTCCGAGCCAGTTTCGGATCCAGCTACCGATACTCGCTCGACGGCTTCATCGGTGCCTCGCCCGAGCTATTGGTCGAAGTCGACGGACCAGCGGTTCGATCGCACCCGCTCGCCGGCACGGCTCCTCGCACAGGTGACGTTGAAATCGACGAACTGGCCGCGCGCGATCTGATCGCCAGCGCGAAGAACCAGATCGAGCACCGCGTAGTGATCGATGTCGTGCACGACACATTGCTGCCGTGGGCGAGCTACCTCGACTGGGAACCCGAGCCTTCGATTGTGACCGTCGCCAATGTGCAGCACCTCGGCACCCGGATGGAGGGAATGCTGTCCCAGCCGGGGCCCGACGTCATCGAGTTGGTCAGAGCTCTCTCACCGACTCCTGCTGTGGGTGGGCACCCCCGGAAAGCCGCGGTGGATTTGATCACCGAAGTCGAAGGGTTCGAGCGCGGCAGATACGCAGGCGCGGTCGGTTGGGTCGATGCGACCGGTAACGGAACGTGGGCCGTGGCCCTGCGCTGCGCGGAACTCTCGGCCGACAGGTGCAGCGCCCGCCTGGTTGCCGGTGGTGGCATCGTCGCGGATAGTGACCCCATCGCCGAACTCGCTGAGACCCAAGCCAAGTTCCAAGCGATGCTCAGCGCAATCATCCGCCCCTAGTCACTCCTCAAGTCGGGCTAGATCAGAGCGTTGACCACTGCTGCTTGCAGCAGATCGTGAACTTCGACGTTTCGCTGGCGATCAGACGGAACGCGGGCCACCCATGGACCGGGTCGGCCCAGCTGGACCGCGAGGTCTTCGATGCTAGTGACCGTCATCGCGGACAGGCCGTAACCAGTTGCGAGCGAGATCACATCGATGCCTGGCGGCGTCCCGAACAGCTGCTCGAAGCGTTCAGTCGGGAGCTTCGTTGCCTGCGGGAGAAATGAGAAAATGCCGCCACCGTCGTTGTCGACCACGATGATTCGTAGGTCGCACCCACGTGCTGCAAGACCGATCAGCGCATTCGAGTCGTGCACAAAAGCAAGGTCGCCAATGAGAACCACCGAGGTCTGGCCGCCAAAGGCGAGGCCCAGTGCCGTCGACATCACTCCGTCTATGCCGTTCGCTCCCCTGTTCGCGTGGGCGCGGGCAGATGGACCTCCGAACCATTCCAGGTCGCGCACTGGCATAGATGACGCGACTGTGAGCATTGCACCGCTCGGCAGGCTCTCGGCCACACATCGGGCAACGCCCGGCTCCGTCAGTTCATCGAACGCACCGAGAGCCGCGCCTACCGCTTCGTTCGCACATTGTTCAGCATGCATCCACCGCGCCAACCACGGCGTCCCCGTGGAGCCTGTCAGTTGGGCATCCAACAGGTCACCGATCGCGCAGACGGCCGCCACATTGTGGTCTGGGTCAATCACTCCAGGTCCATCGACCTGGATCAGAATTGCCCCAGCTCGGGCGGACCACTGTGCGAGCACCTTCGAAGCCGCTGGGCGCCCGATTCGAATGATCACATCCGGCCTGTGATCGTCGGCAAATTGCTCGTCACGGAGCAGTCCATCGGCTGTTGTCACGACACCACTCAGATACCGCATACCGGAGACGGCATCGGCCAAGATCGGCCAGTTCGTCATGTCATGGAGGGCCTCCACATCACCGGGATCGATGCCACTCCGACCGCCAACGAGAATCACACCGCGCCGCCGGTCGATATCTGATGGAAGTGGATCACCCCGGAGCTGTGGCGGCGTCGGCCGCGGTTGAACGACTTCGTCAGGAAGTTGCCCCGGGGTCCCGAGCAGAGGTTCACGGAAGGCCAAGTTGAGTTGTACCGGGCCCTCGCAAGCATGTGTGTATGCCTCTCCGGCAAGACCGCGCCAGAGAGTCCGTTCACCGTCGCCCGGCACGCCGGGGTCGCGGAACCATCCCACGTGTTTGCCATAGAGCTCGCGCTGATCGATCGTTTGCGGCGCACCGACACCACGGAGTTCTTCAGGACGATCAGCGGTGAGCACGATCATCGGCACTTCTGAAAGTCCCGCCTCGACGACTGCCGGAAAGAAGTTTGCTGCCGCGGTGCCGCTCGTGCACAACAACAGCGCCGGTGCACCACGCAAGCCGATGCCGAGCGCGATGAATGCCGCGGAGCGCTCGTCGTGAACAACGTGTACCGCCATTTCGAAACGATCAGCCAGCGCGAGAGCCATCGGCGTCGACCGGGACCCCGGCGAGATGACAGCTTCAGTCACACCCAGTCGAATCCACTCATCGACGAGGGTTGCACAGAACGTCGCTTGTACATCTTCGGGAGCGGTTGAGTTGTCACTGACCATTGCCCGGTGACGATACGGCCCGTACGGTGTTGAAAGTGACGATCACCGAGATACCGACAGTTTCGATAGAGATCTACTCCGACGTGGTTTGCCCGTGGTGCTACATCGGCAAACGCCGATTCGAGGCGGGCCTGGCTTCGGCCGAGTCCGACGATCTCGGAGTGAACTTCGAGGTCTCGTATCGACCGTACCAGCTCGACCCCACTGCCGAACCGGGGGCTGCCGGCCCCGTGCTCGACGCCTATGCCCGCAAGTTCGGCGGCCTGGTACAGGCTGAGCAGATCCTTTCCCGTGTGACCGCGTCGGCTGCGGAGGAAGGGCTCGAATTCAATTTGGACCGTGCACTCCGGGCCAACACGCTCCTCGCCCACCGCCTGCTCTGGCTTGCCGACCAACCTGAGTCTGCTGTCGACCAGAAGGCCCTGAAGGAACGGCTGCTCAAGGCCTACTTCACCGATGGTGCAAACATCGGAGATCCCCAGGCTCTCGCTGATTGCGCAGCGGACGTCGGCTTCGAACGAGATGAGATCGTGCAGTTTCTGGAGTCGGATCGTGGAGTCCCCGAGGTGGCAGCTGAGCTCGAAGAGGCCCGTAACAACGGCATCTCGGCTGTTCCGACCTACGTCCTGAATGGACAGTGGGCAGTCCCGGGGGCGCAGGACGCAGAGACCTTCGCTCAGGTGCTGCGCAAGATGGCCGCAAAAGCAACCGAGAGTGAGTGATCTGTCCGACAACTCGTCGACGAGCGATCAATTCGTCTTCGCGCATGGCTTCACCCAGACTGCCCGGTCTTGGTCCGACTTCGAGGGACTCCTCACCCACCTTCTCCCCGACATCACCACGCTGGCGGTCGACCTGCCGGGGCATGGCTCTGCAGCAGACCTCAAGGGCGATCTGTGGGCTAGCGCAGCGCACCTGGTCAGCCAAGGTGGCCGAGCAATATATGTCGGCTACTCGATGGGTGGGCGCGTGGGGCTTCATGCTGCGCTGGCGCATCCCGATCGAGTCGAGTCCCTGGTACTCATTGGTGCTACGGCCGGACTCGATTCGCAGTCCGAGCGTCAGCAGCGGCGCTCCGCCGACGAAGCACTGGCAACCCGAATCGAATCGATCGGAGTCGCAGCCTTCATCGATGAATGGCTGGCGAACCCTCTGTTCGCGGGCCTCACGGAGGAGCAGTCACAACGCGCCGACCGTTTACGGAACACCTCCGAAGGGCTCGCCGCGAGCCTGCGCTCGACCGGCACCGGAACTCAGGAGCCCCTCTGGGACATGCTCGCCGAGATCGACATCCCTGTTCTCGTCATCGCAGGCGAAAGGGATGACAAGTTCAGGGCAATCGGCGAGCGGCTGGCAGTCGGACTTCCTCGTTCGATTTTCGAGGTTGTTCCCGATGCCGGGCATTCAGTACATCTCGAGCAACCAGCATCCACGGCACAGATACTCAGCGACTGGCACGTTGGATTGACCCGCGATTTCGACTCACCCGCCGAGCGCGAGGCCAATTGAGGCACCCAGCCCGACCGCCAACTGAAGTCTGCCTGTTTGACCGAGTACCGGAATCAGGTCACTGCCCGATGCTCCGCGAAGCACGGATTGCGTTGGCTGAAGAGCGAGCGGAACAGCCACGAGGGCGAGAAGCGCCTCCGGTCGCCAGAAGGCGGCGACTCCACAGAGGGCAAACGCGGCCACGATCAGCGTGACGTAGAGCCACCGCGTCCGCGTATCACCGAGCCGAACTGCGAGTGTCTTCTTGCCAACCTCGCGATCGGTTGGAATATCGCGAAGATTGTTGATCACCAACAGTGCACAGGCCAGTGAGCCGACGGCACAGCCCATCACTATCGAGAGCGCGGTGACAGTCGCAATAGCTGCGTAGGTGGTGCCAGCCGTTGCCACCAGCCCGAAGAACACGAATACGAACAGCTCTCCGAGCCCTAGGTAGCCATACGGCTTCGGCCCACCCGTATAGAACCATCCGGCCGCGATTGCCGCCGCGCCAACGGCGAGCAACCAGAGGGAAGTGTCGAGCGCGATCGCCAGGCCCGCACCGGCAGCCACTGCGAAAGACAGCATGGCTGCGCGCTTGACTGCACCGGGACTCGCCAGACCGCCCGCAACGAGTCGGGTCGGTCCGACTCGGAAGTCGTCGGTGCCGCGCACACCATCGCTGTAGTCGTTCGCGTAGTTGACACCGACCTGTAGAGACAGACTCACGACCAGAGCCGCAACTACGCGCCACCAAATGATCCCTCCGGACTCTCCCGCGCCCACCGCCGCTGCGGCACCAACGGCGACCGGAACAACCGCTGCCGGAAGTGTTCGAGGACGGGATCCGATTATCCAACGATTCATGTGTGCGCAATGATGGAGGCATGAGCGAACTGTGGCAACTCGGTGCACTCGAATTGGCGGAGAAGATCCGCTCGAAGCAAACCTCCAGCCGAGAGGTTCTGGAGGCGCACCTCGAGCGGGTCGAACAGTGCAACGGTGATCTCAACGCAATCGTTCGCCTACTGACAGACGAGGCCCGCGCCGCTGCCGATGCTGCGGATGCAGCAGTCGCCAACGGTGACGAGCTCGGTCCATTACACGGCGTTCCATGCACGATCAAAGAGAACATCGACGTCGCCGGCACACCCACGACACAGGGCGTCAAGGCCTTTGCCGAGGCGGTGGCTCCGATCGATGCGCCGACGACAGAACGAATGCGCGCCGCCGGTGCGATCCCGTTTGCTCGAACAAATCTGCCCGACTTCGGGCTTCGGGTGCACACTGACTCCGAACTTCACGGCCTGACGCGCAATCCCTGGAATCCGCATGTCACAGCCGGCGGCTCCAGTGGAGGCGAGGGCGCTGCTCTGGCGTCGGGGATGAGCCCAATCGGCGTCGGCAATGACATCGGCGGTTCGTTGCGGAACCCGGCGCACTGCTGTGGAGTTGCATCACTGAAACCGACGGTCGGCGTGATCCCGATGGCGACTGTCATCCCACCTGAAGACATGCTGATCTCCTCTCAATTGATGGTCGTCGAAGGGCCGATGGCGAGGCGAGTAGCCGATGTGCGAGCTGGACTCGAGATACTGGCTGGCCAACACTGGCGCGACCCGCGCAGCGTCACAGCAATGCTGACCGATGCTGCACCAGGAGAAAGATTGAAGATCGCCGTCCTGGCTGACCCGCCGGGAGGATCGACCAACGCAGGGATCTCCGCAATGATTCGCTCGGTTGGCGACCGCCTGGCAGATGCCGGCCATTACGTCGTGGAGGCGACGCCACCCGGTTACGAACGTGTCATCGAACTGTGGTCCGCCATCCTCATGGCCGATCTCCGCGTGCAAAGCGACCTCCTCGAACTGGTCATGGGTCCTGATGCGCTGAAGATGATCGATGAGTTCAACGCGCTGACTCCGCCGACCGATCCGACCGACACGTTGCTCGCCCACAGCGAGCGCTATGGGCTGATGAGGGCGTGGTCCGAGTTCCATCAGGAGTACCCGGTTCTGCTATCGCCGACGTGGGCCCAACCCGCGTTCGCGCACGGCGCGGACATCGACCCTGACAGCGGCCTCGATCTGGCCAATACCATCCGCCCGGTGGCTCCTTCCAACGTGCTTGGCAGCCCGTCGGCGGTTACACCGGCTGGGCTCACCAAAGGGCTTCCTGTGGGGGTACAGATAATGGGCGACCGGTTCACAGACCTGCGCTGCCTGACCGTCGCCGCCGAGATCGAATCGCTGGTCGGCAGGCTGACCCCGATCGACCCTGTGACGGCCTGACCAGGCCTGGCCGCAGCCGATCCTTATGGCAGCTCACCTGGTCGCTCTCGATCTCCCGGGCGGACCGGAGTTCGTCGCTGAACTCCAACGCATCTGGGACGTCGGCGACGCCGCGTTCCCAATCGACCAGAGACTCCCCACTGCGGCAAAGCTCGAACTGTGTGCAGCCATGCGGGTTGGCGAATCGGTCACACCCGGCGACGCACTTGTCGTCGCCACAAGTGGTTCCACCGGAACGCCGAAGGGGGTCGTGCTCACGCACGACGCCGTTGCGGCATCAGCTGAGGCGACCAGTGCACGGCTCGACGTGACCTCTGACGATCATTGGCTCGCGTGCCTACCGCTCTCCCACGTCGGCGGCCTCTCCGTAGTGACACGGTCGCTCCAGATGGGCACGGCACTCACGGTTCTTCCAGCCTTCGACGCCGCGGCAGTCGAGCAGTCAAGCGCGACCCTCGTTTCCCTGGTTGCGACGACGCTCGCTCGTATTGACACTGACAAATTCCGGGTCATCGTGCTCGGCGGTAGCCATCCGCCCGCTGAACGGCCGTCGAATACAGTCACGACCTACGGGATGACCGAGACGGGAAGCGGTGTCGTCTACGACGGTGTACCCCTGGACGGCGTCGAAGTTCGTATCGACGAGTCTGACCAGATCTGGCTGCGTGGGCCCATGCTCCTGCGCGAATACCGCGACGGAACGGTTCCACTCGATGATGCTGGATGGTTGGCGACCGGAGACGTCGGCCGATGGCTCGATGATGGCCGTCTCCACGTGGACGGCCGGCGCGGCGACCTCATCATCACCGGCGGAGAAAACGTCTGGCCACAGGACGTCGAGGCTGCTCTCGCGGAACATCCCGACATTGACGAAGTCCTCGTTCGCGGGGTCGCCGACTCCGAGTGGGGACAGCTCGTGGAGGCCCTGATCATTCCCCGCTCCACGGCAACACCGACAGTCGAGTCAGTCCGCGAGTTTGTCAAGCAGACACATCCGGCGTTCATGGCCCCAAAACGGCTCCAGATCGTGTCGAGCTTGCCCCGCACAGCGATCGGCAAGCTCCGTCGGCAGTAGGGAACCGCCGAGCCAACGCGATTTGGCATCCAGCCTGATGACTGACACGCGCCCACACGCAGTCAGTCGACAACATCGCGTTGTTCGAAAATTGTCGAAGTGATCACGTAGACAACAGCGCCGTAGATCGCGCAGAGTGCAAGAGCCCCGGTGAAACTGAGCGTGTCCGTTCCACCCTGAGCGAGTGCGTCGAGCACTCCCGCGGGGAGCCAGTCTGCGGTCGAGGGCCACAGTGAGTGGAGAATGAGCTGCTCCCCGATCAGGAAGTAGGCGATACCTGCTGCGATCGAGATCGCCGCGGATTTCGACAGCATGGCAAGCATCGCCCCGAACAGACCCCAGACAATCGTTGCCAGAGCGGTACTGGCCCAGATTGCAGCTCCTTCACGGACACCATCAACGGTCGCCCAGGCATCGGTGTCGACACCTTGGGATCCCGCAGTCATGAACGCAACGATCGACCCGACAACAGCCGCGAGCGTGACGACGATCACAAGAACGATGGTCAGACCGGCGATCTTCCCAGCCAGCAGTCTCCTGCGTCGAGAGTCCGTTACCAGCAGGGCGCGAATGGTGCCGGTGGAGAACTCGGCGGCGACACTGGCGGCGAACATCGCGAGGGCAACGATGCCAAGGAGACTGCTGGCCGTTTCCAGACCAGCTAGGTATCCGCCGGGTTCGGCCAGTTGCTCGAAGTCGATACCGACACGTTTGATGGGGCCGTGCTCGCGCGGGTTGTCTGCGTTGAGAATCGAGACCACGGTCAACATGACAGTGAACCCGATGGCCGCGGCGGCGTACCCGAGGAGGGTGCTGAGCCGGAATAGCTTGACGAGTTCGGAGCGCAGCGCGGCGATCATGGCGAAGTCTTTCTGTCAGTTGCTGTCAGTTCTAGGAATGTCGTTTCCAAGTCCGCCTCGACCGGCCGCAATTCACGCAGCACGATGCCGGCCCCCAGTGCCAGGCGGCCGAGTTGAGCCGACCATTCGGGCTCTGCTTCAACCTCGACCCGCAAGTCTCGGATGCGGACCGACTTGCCAGCCAGCTCTGCCAGTTGTGCCAATCGGGGGCCGTCGGCTGGGTCGTCAGTGACCGCGACCACGCTTCCGTGTTGAGCCGCCAGGAGTTCGTCGAGGGGGCCGGAGAAGAGCAATCGACCGTCTTGAATCATCACGAGGCGGTCACATGCGGCCTGAATTTCGGAAAGGAGGTGACTGGAAACGATGATCGATGTCCCATTTTCGGCCAGCCTGCGAAAGAGCGCTCGGATCTCAACTGTGCCCGCTGGGTCGAGGCCGTTGGTCGGTTCATCGAGCATCAACACTTCCGGTTCCTGCAGCAGGGCGGCAGCAATGCCCAGGCGTTGTTTCATACCGAGCGAGTAGCTCTCGTAGCGATCGCCGGCACGGTCCGTGAGGTCGACGATTTCGAGAACCTCGTCGATGCGGCTGGCTGAGATCCGGCCGAGCCGGGTGAGAGAGAGGAGGTTCTTGTAGCCGGACAGCTTCGGGTACAGCGCCGGACCCTCGACCAACGCTCCGACCCGAGCGATGTAGCGGTAGGGATCGCTGACCGGATGCCCGAGCATCCACGCGTTGCCGGCTGTGGGCTTGATCAGACCCAGCAGCATTCGGAACGTTGTGCTCTTACCCGAGCCATTCGGTCCCACAAATCCAGTGACTCCACCGGCCGGAATCTCGAAGCTCAGCTCATCAACTGCACGATTCGTGCCGAAATCCTTTGTCAGGCCCTCGACGCGTACGGCGGGAACAGAGGGGTCGGCCGAAGGCGTCACCCGCTGGCTGGTATCCAATGTTGTCATCATGTAGATCGGTCCTTGTTCGGTGAGTTGGCGTGCATCAGACATGTGTGAGGATCTCGGAATCCGAGGGCGCCGAGGCATCCGTGACCTCGGCCTCACCCTCGATGTCAAGATGGGGAAGAATGCGGTCCAGCCAGCCGGGCAACCACCAGTTGGTATCACCGACGAGAGCCATGGTTGCCGGGAGGAGAACCATACGGACGATCGTGGCATCTACTGCGACCGCGGTAGCGAGACCGATGCCCATCATCTTCACCACTGGATCGTCACTCGCGACGAAACCGAGGAACACACTGATCATGATCAGCGCCGCAGCGGTGATCACTTTGGCCGTGGCGCCAAGGCCTTCGATCACGCTGTCAATGTTGCTCCGACCTCCTAGGTACTCCTCACGGATACGGGAGAGGATGAACACCTCGTAGTCCATCGACAGGCCGAACAGGATGGCGAACATCATCATGGGAACGAACGACGCTATGGGAACAGCCTCATCGAGCCCGATGAGTGATCGGCCCCAGCCCCACTGGAATACCGCGACCACGACACCGTATGCCGCACCGATCGACAAGAGGTTGAGCGCGGCTGCCTTCAGAGGGACAAGGAGTGAACGGAACACAATCATCAACAACAGGAAGGAAACCGCAACAACCGCGGCGATGAACCAGGGCAGCCTGTCCGAGATCTTGTCGGACTGGTCGATGAAACTCGCCGTTGGTCCGCCTACCAGAACAGTGGCGTCACTGCCATCGGTAACCTCCGGAATTGTTGCGTCGCGCAGCCGGTGCACCAGGTCGCTGGTGGCTTCGTCCTGCGGTTTGCTGGTGGGGATCGCGACGATGAGCGCAGTGTCTCCTGCGGCATTGACCTCCGGCGGTGAGACTGCCTGCACGCCCGCATCGTCACTCACCGCTTCGGAGATCTGCTCGAGAATGGCCGGGTCGCCGGATGCGCCGAGATCTACTGTCAGTAGCAGCGGCCCGTTGAATCCGTCGCCGAACCCCTCCGCCAGCAAGTCATAGGCCTGCCGATGAGTGGTGCTGGTCGGATCAGTACCAGCGTCAGCTTGGCCGAGACGCATGTCCAGAACCGGGATCGCCAAGACAAGAAGCACCAGAGTGGATGCGATGGCCGACCGCCACGGGTGATACGCAACCCAATGGGCCCATCGGATCCAACCGCTGTGCGTCTCGTCGGCCACGACTGTTTCGCCGGCATCGACGGCTTCGGCTGCAAGCTTGGCCGCTTGGCGTTGTGACTTGGCGAGGACTCGTGAGCCGACGAAGGCAAGCAAAGCAGGCAACAGGGTAATCGCGACCAAGACAGCAATCGCAACGACCAGCGATGCCGAGTAGCCGAGCGCTGCGACGAATGGAATACCGGCCATCTGCAGCCCGAGGATGGCAACAACAACCGTGCCGCCGGCCACGACAACAGCCATCCCGGCGGTTGCGTTCGTGCGACCAATGGATTCGTGATTGGCCACGCCCTCTTCGAGGTTGTCACGGTGACGACTCAAGATGAACAGGGCATAGTCGATACCGACTCCGAGCCCAATCATCGTCCCGAGGCGCGGGGCCACGGAGGGGATGTCGATCACCGCTCCCACGAGACCGACAAGCGACAATCCGACCACGAGGCCGAAGATCGCAATACCCAGAGGCAAGGCCGCGGCATAGACACTCCTGAACGTGACGAACAAGATGATCAGAGCGGCGATGATGCCGATCATCTCAGCCGGACCGGTAGTACGTTCCTTCAGAACTGTCGGCAATTCTCCGCCATATTCGACCTGCACGCCTGCCGCCTCCGCCGGAGCGGCGGTTTCGAAGAGATCATCGAGGGTCGAGCTTCCCAACTCCGCTGTCGAGCCATCGAACTGCACTGATGCGAACGCGGTCATCTCATCCTGCGAGATAGAACGCTGACTCGCCAAGGGATCGGTGACGGCGACAACATGGTCGAGAGCCTTTACCTCAGCGACCGTGGCTTCGATTGCAGCCGCGGCGGCTGGATCGGTCACGGCTCCACCATCAGTGTGGAACACGACCATCGCTGTGGCCCCTGCCTTTTCGGGGAACTGTTCTTCCAGCATGTCGACCGCTTCTTGCGACTCGACACCGGGCACCTCGAAGTTGTCGACGGTGCTGCCACCGCCCGTTTGATTGACGAAGACGAGCGCCAACACGATCACGACCCAACCGACTATCACGAGCGCACGACGCCGAGCTGAGAACTTTCCTAATCGGTACAACCAGTTGGACATAGCCCTCTCCTCGGAAAGGAGTCTACACTTTTATTGCAGTCACTGCAATCTTGCATTACCCGCAGCGAAATGACAAGATGGGGGCTATGAACGAAGTGCTCGGCTTGAGAGAACGCAAGAAGCGCGAGCGGCGCGAATCCATCGAGGCCGCAGCACTCGACCTGTTCGAGGCGGAAGGATTTTGCAAAGCGACTGTCGAGGACATTGCAGCTGCTGCTGACATTGCCCCGCGGACGTTCTTCTCCTACTTTCCCACCAAGGAGGACGTCGTTCTTGCCGACTACGCCGGGAGGCTCGAACGCATCACCGATGAGCTCGACAAACGGCCCGCCGACGAGGTGCCGTGGTTCGCTGTACGAGCATCATTCCTCCGCGTTGCGCGCGACTACGAAGCGCAACGTGAAGAGTTGGTCCGCAGGTTCACGATCATTGCCGCGAACCCCTCGGTCTACGCGCGCAGCCTCCAGCTCCAGGCCGGTTGGGAGGATGAACTCGCAAAAGTCCTGACCAGGCGCATGAACACCGAATCCGAAGACCTGGCACCCCGTTTGCTGGCAGCAGCCGCGTTGGCCTGCATGCGGTCAACTCTGCGCCACTGGCTTGCTACCGGCCACGAAACGTCGCTACCAGAGTTGGTGGCACGATGCTTCGATCAACTGTCCGACGGACTGGGTCATCAGTTCGGGCTGGGTGATCAGTTCTGACTCGCGACGCCTGCACCTCCGTCGATCACGTAGGTCTCGCCCGTGATCCAACTTGCCATGTCGCTGGCGAGGAACAGCGCCAGGTTGGCGATGTCTTCGGGCTCACCAAGGCGCTTCAACGGCTGGCGGGCGGCCAGTGTCTCCCCAAAATTGTCAACGAGGAACGCCGCGAAATCTGTCTTCACCAAGCCCGGCGCAATGCCAACGACCCGCGTAGGGCCAAGTTCACCCGCCAGCTGGCGGGTGAGGTGGATCAGTGCGGCCTTCGTCAGGTTGTAGATGCCAAGGCCATTCTCTGTACGCAGCCCGCCTACTGAGGCAATGTTGATGATCGTGCCCGGCTTGTCCTTGAATGACTGTTCCCACGCCGCTTGGCTCCAGAAAATCGGTGCTTTCAAGTTGACCTGGAAGGTCTTGTCGTAACGGGGTTCGTCGACCTCGAGTGTCGCTCCGAAGTAGGGATTGGTAGCGGCATTGTTGACGAGGATGTCGAGACCACCAAAGCGCTCGATCGTCGCGCTGACTGCACGGGCGCCTGCTCCGTCGTCGCCGGTGTTCGCAGCGAAGACATCGACGTCCCCGGTCATTTCGGCGGCGGCAGCCTCGAGTTGGTCCTGCTTACGGCTGTTCAACATCACCTTCGCGCCCGAATCGGCAAAGGAAGCAGCTATCGCCTTCCCAATCCCCCTCGATGCTCCGGTAACCAATGCGACTTTGCCGTCCAGCGATATCTCCATGGTCGAGAAGATACTTGCCCGGGAGGGCCCCCGGCTCAGTCGTGAGTCTGGCGAAAGGCCGACGGTGGTGGCCCATTCCAGTGATGCGCCACGAGGAGTTCCAATTCACGCTTGCGCATCGCTGCGGCTTCGGCAGCCTCGGCGTGGTCATGGCCGAGAACATGCAGCACGCCATGGACGACAAGCAAAGCGAGTTCGTCATCGATCGTTCCGGCGTGCTCGCTGTGCTGCTCGAGGGCCACGGCCGGACTGATGACCACGTCACCGAGCAAGATTGGAACGCCCTGCTCATGTTCGTCTTCCATCGGGAATGACAGAACGTCTGTCGCTCCCTCTTTGCCCATGTACCGAGAGTTCAGTTCGGCGATGTCGTTGCGATCGACAAATGTGAGCGTCAACTCGCCAACCGATCCTTCGGCTGTCAGAGCCGCCAGCGCCAACTGGCGCCACCGTTCCACATCGACACCCACATCATCGGAATCTCCCGCTGTGCGTTCGTCAGCGGCAACGACCGCCGCTGCATCACTCATGTCGACGCAGCAATCATTTTGCCGAAGACGGTTGATCGTGCTGTTCATAAGCGGCCACGATGTCAGCCACGATCTTGTGCCGTACCACATCAGCGCCCGAGAGGTGCACGAAAGCAAGGTTGTCAATACCGCCGAGCGTTCGTTCCAACCGGGCCAACCCGCTCTTGCCAGAAGGAACATCGACCTGCGTCGTGTCACCCGTGACAACGACACGCGAACCGAACCCGATCCGGGTCAAGAACATCTTCATCTGTTCCGGCGTGGCGTTCTGTGCTTCGTCGAGAATGATAAAGCTGTTGTTCAGCGTTCGACCACGCATGAATGCTAGGGGCGCAATCTCGATGGTCTGACGTTCGAGAAGACGCTGCACGGCTTCGAGGTCGAGCATGTCGTAGAGAGCATCGTAGAGAGGCCGCAGATAAGGATCGATCTTGGCCATGAGGTCCCCCGGAAGAAAGCCCAATCGCTCCCCCGCCTCGACTGCTGGCCGAGTCAAGATGATGCGCTCGACCTCTTTGGCTTGGAGTGCCCGTACTGCCATCGCCACTGCAAGCCATGATTTGCCTGTTCCAGCAGGGCCCAGCCCGAAGGTGATGACGTTGGCGGCAATCGCGTCGACATAGCGTTTCTGCCCGGCCGTCTTGGGTTTCACCTGGCGACCCTTGGCACCGCGGAGTACTTGGTGACTGAGGATCTCGCTCGGCCGCTCTTGTGCCTCGACCATTGCGAATACCCGGTCGAGCGTGTTGTCGTCCAGTTGCTGCCCACCCTGGAGCAGAGTTGTGAGTTCTTCGAACAGGCGAGCGACGTCGGTCACTACAGGAGAATCCTCGCCCGCAATACGTACCTCATTGCCGCGCACGCTGATGCGCACGTCAGGGAACTGCTGCTCGATTCGTCGAAGATGATGGTCGCGGGGCCCTACAAGCTCCGTCATCACATGGGTTCCTGGGACTATGACAGTTGTTGTGGAAAGACTCGTCGACATGTGCGGTGTTGTGCCGTAGTCAGCTATCGGAGGACACCGACCGGCCCAAACAATGATAGTGGACACAATTTCTGGCTCGACCCTCAATTTCCAATTCTCGAGCCTTAAAAAAACTTCTACGGATTACGAATACTTCGGCCGATACAAGATTCAGCGTGGTCCGGGCGAACGACGGCACCACGTCCGGGGTCCACCCGACCGCAATCCGTTCGGAAGGACAATCGATCGGCATGAAGGGGACACTCGCACGCGTTGCCTGGGTGTATGTGACCCTTGGCGTGCTCCTGATCCCACTCTTCTTCGTCGTTGGCCCCGCGGGTCAGACCTTCCTGTCTCTCGCCGCCGCTGTTGCGTTACTTCCCGCGATGGTGATCGGCTATCGAGTTCATCGGCTTCCCGCAGCACTGATCGTAATGTTCACCCTGATCGGGGTCCTCTTCCTCCTCCAGGAGCAGTTCGCGGGAACCGAGAGCGCAGAAACGCATGTGTCGCCTCTATTTGCAGTGGTCACGCTCGCCGCAAACGTTGTGATGGTGAGCGCCTTGGCCTACACCGTCAGCCGCCGCCGCGGCAAGTTCTCGTGGGGCGACATCGTCGACGGGCTGATGATCGCCCTCGCAGGGTGGATGATTGCCTGGGTCACACTCGTCCAACCGAACCTGGAGAGCACTGAGCACACCCGCAGCGAGTTCATACTCAATGCGCTCCATCTACCGATCCTGCTACCAATGCTGGTTCTCACTATTGCACTGGCGGTGTCAGGGGTGATCCGACGCCCATCTACGTGGCTCGTCGTCGGTGCTGTCCTGCTGAGCATTACCGGCGATGTAATCGCAGAATTCTTCAAGTTCGAACAGTCGAGTACTTCGGAAACGATCACCGCGGCGTGCTACGTCCTCGCGCTGACCCTGGGCGGCGCTGCATTCGTGCATCCCAGTTCGGCGGACTTGATGGTGTATGCCCCAAGATCCCACCGCCTCCAGCTCACTCGGCGACTGCTCCTGACGGGTGCCTCGCTTGCTCTTCCAATGTTGCTCATTGCACTCGTACCCTCCGACACGGACCTGGATCGTCATATCAAGGCGGTGTCGGCGCTGGGAATCGTCATACTTGCCTCGATCCGAATTGTCGAGGCGACGCGTGCTCATCTTCGCACTCAACAGCATCTCGTCAAATCTGCGCTCACCGATTCGCTCACCGGGCTGCCCAACCGGACGGCGATTCTCGACAAGGTCCTCGACAGCATTGCTTCGACCGGTCCACGATCCGGACGACCGACCCTCATCATCTTCGACATCGACCGCTTCAAGAACATCAATGATTCGCTCGGTCATGAGGCCGGTGACGAGGTTCTCCGACACGTATCCGAGCGGCTGGATGCTGCGGCCCAGTCCATCGGGGCCGTAGTTGGGCGGCGATCCGGCGACGAGTTCATGGTCCTCGACCTGCACGCCGATACTCCCGAACAAGCGCTAGCGAATGCGGAATTCCTGCATGCTGTGTTCAAGCAACCCTTGTCGGTCGCTGATGGAGTCGTCTTCCTGACCGCGAGCGGCGGGGTGGCCACGATGCCAGACAGCGGCGCCGCGCAGGCCGAAGATCTCTTCCGCATGGCTGATATTGCCATGTACAAGGCGAAAGACGCTGGGCGCGACGGCCTGGCCCTGTACCGAGATTCCATGCAACAACATCTGACGACGCGAATGGAGATCGAAAACGCCCTGTACGGAGCACTCGACCGCAAGGAACTCCGGATGTTCCATCAGCCGATTGTCGATCTCGAGAGCGGCCGCGTCACCGGATTCGAGTCTCTGATGCGATGGCAACGCGCCGACGGAACCTTGCTGTCGCCCACCGAATTCATCGCGATTGCGGAAGAGACGGGCATCATCTCGTCAATCGGCTCGTGGGCGATCATCGAAGCACTCAGCCAACTCCGGTCATGGATCGACGGCGGA
>Ga0209013_10002577_pt1 | contig 16362 bp, 11 predicted proteins | sample Cruoilmetagenom2_FD_187291 | JGI IMG/M metagenome (GOLD analysis project Ga0209013, IMG submission 187291) | Oil polluted marine microbial communities from Coal Oil Point, Santa Barbara, California, USA - Sample 2 (SPAdes) (version 2) | ecosystem: Environmental > Aquatic > Marine > Oil seeps ...
AGGAGCGCTTTTTGCGACGTGGCAGTCTCCCCCTTGCAGCAGAGGAGACTGCTTCGCAAAAGGCGCTCGCAGTGACAGGTTAAAGTTTCTTTCCTTCTGAACAGCGCACGCCGACGCTGTGGAGTTACTCGCAAAGACAAGCAGATTCATGTGTCGTAAGATCTACCATTAGTCAAAATCAGAGTGACTGACCACCAATAGGATATTTAGTATTTAGGGAAACACAAATTATTATGCAATCAACCATTTTTATTGATCTATTAAAACTGGCAGCCGTTGGTTTATTGGTTTTAGCGAATGGCTTTTTTGTTGCTGCGGAGTTCTCGCTGGTGAGTGTGCGTAAAACGCGCATCGCAGAGCTTGCCGCGCGCGGTGAAGCTGGCGCCGAGGCCGTTCAGAAGGCGATCTCGGACCCCGACAGCGTAATCGCAGCCACTCAATTGGGAATTACACTCTCCAGCCTTGCATTGGGCTGGCTCGGCGAACCCGCTCTTTCTAACTTTATCCTGCCGCTGGTGGAATTATTCCCTGCCGAAATTCAATCCGAAGTTTCGCACACCATCTCGGCCGCCATTGCTTTCTCCATAATCACCTTCTTACATGTCGTCATCGGCGAATTAGCACCCAAGTCAATCGCCCTGCAAAATCCAGAACGAACTTCACTGACCATCGCACAACCGACTCTGTGGATAGAAAAGGCATTCAAACCGGCGATCTGGTTGCTGAACGGCGCCGGTAATTTCGTCCTGCGGCTGGCTGGGATAGATCCCGCCTCCGGGCACCAACTGGTGCATTCGGTGGAAGAATTGAAAATGATCGTGGACGCCAGCGCATTAGGAGGCGTAGTCGAAGCCGATGAGAGAGAGATGCTCGTGGCCGTGTTTGACTTTGGCGATCTGCTTGTCAGACAGGTGATGATCCCGCGCACAGAAATCGTCGCTGTAGAAGCGGATACACATCTACCTGACATCATCAGCCTGATTTCAGAATCGACCTATACAAAATTTCCCGTTTACGAGGATAACCTGGACGAAATTCTGGGTATCGTGCATGTCAAGGATCTTCTCAGCGTTATGCAGTCCCCGGACTGCGAGCAATGTGTCGCTCGTGACCTGGCACGCGAACCCATTTATGTCCCTGAGACCGCGACGGTCAGCACACTCTTACGCCAACTGCGCAGCAACAGGCGGCACATCGCGATCGTGATGGATGAATATGGAGGTACGGCCGGCATCGTCACTCTGGAGGATCTATTAGAAGAAATCGTCGGTGAAGTGAGCGACCCATTTGATAAGAATCTGCCAGAATTCCAAACCCTGCCTGACGGGTCCATCCTGATCGACGGATTAACGTTGATCGAGGAAGTCAACGAACATTTAGGGGTTGAACTGCAAGACGCGAACTACGACACCATCGCAGGCTATACAATGGGAAGACTTGGCCATATCCCTGCCTTGCACGATACGATTGAAAGAGACAACGTTCGCTTGCGTGTGGTGGAGATGGACGGTATGCGCATCGGCAGACTTTCATTGACACGTTTAGATGACACCTCGCTTTCAACAAAATCCAAAACCCCGTCCTCCGATCCTGAAAATCCTTAGCCAACACGCATAGCCCCCTATACCAATGTTAACCAATCCCCTGGCAGACTGATGCCCACTTACGTAGAAATCGCCGTAAACGTTTCCCATGTATCAGGTGAGTTCCACTATCACCTACCCCCTGAACTGGAGCAGCGAATCGCCGTTGGACAGCTCGTGAGAGTTCCCTTCGGACGGCAGACGGTGCAGGGTGTGGTTATGGGGTTCGTCGATACACCCAGCGTGGCGAATACGCGGGAAGTTATAGACATTATCGATCCCGCTGCCATACTGACTCCCTGGCAGCTGCTCTTCGCTCAAGAACTTGCCCGGCAGACGCTCTCCTCGTTGGCTGCCTGCATCGGCATAATGCTCCCCCCAGGAATTGCACAACAGGCAGACGTCCTATATACACCTCTTATACACGGCACTACAGGCGATCTGACCGAAGCACAGAGACGTTTACTGATCCTGCTCGGTAAACGCGGACCGCTGCGTGGACAGCAGATCGACCGCTCACTCAGCCGCATGAACTGGCGGGCGGCTGCCCGTGCGCTGGTCAGCAAAGGCTATCTAAAAACCGAATCCGTTCTCCCTGCTCCCAAAGTTCGGCCAAAATATGTTCGCACGGCACGATTGGCCTGCTCACCAGAAGTTGCCGAAGTGGCTTTACCCAGCCTGGGACAGTCCATACGCACAGCGCGCCTGTTCTGTACACCAGAAGATGCACAAGCAAGCATGGACAGCCTCGCCCGGCCCGGCACCAAAGCCCTGGTACGACGCCGGGCAATACTGGAAATCCTGATCAAACATCCAGGCGATATTGAGGCTTCCAGGCTGTACCGGGAGAGCGGGGGGAACCTTAACGACCTGCAGAAGCTGGTTGACCTGGGGCTGGTCACCCTGGGTGAAACTCCTTCCCCTGCCCTCAAACGCCGTCAGATGATGCTGCGTTACCTGCTGCGTGAACCCGGATCAGTCGACGTCGCGTGGTTGTATGCAGAGAGCGGCGGAGGCTTGGAAGATCTGTACGCCCTCGCCGAACGCGGGCTGGTTATGCTGGGTGAGAGCGAAGTATGGCGCGATCCGGTCGACCAGCTCAGCGTGGCGCTATCCGAACCACCACCCCTCACCCAGGACCAGCTCACTGTCTGGAGAGAAGTTGAAATTTCGATCCGCAAGGCAGCCGATGGACAGGCTACCCCACCGATCCTGCTGCATGGAGTGACCGGCTCCGGAAAAACCGAAATTTACCTGCGTTCCTTGCAGGAAACGTTGAATCTCGGCAAACAATCCATCATCCTGGTGCCTGAAATCGCCTTGACTCCGCAAACCATCCGCCGTTTTGCTGCACGTTTCCCTGGACAGGTAGGGCTGCTGCACTCCGGATTGTCTCAAGGAGAGCGTTACGATACCTGGCGCAGAGCACGCGCAAAAGAACTGGCGGTTTTGGTGGGACCCCGCTCGGCACTTTTTACCCCTTTCGATAACCTGGGGCTGATCGTGGTGGATGAATGCCACGACGACTCGTATTACCAGGTTGATCCGCAGCCGCGCTATCACGCCCGCGAGGCAGCAATCACTTACGCTCGTCTGGCGGGTGCAGTTTGCATCTTAGGGTCAGCCACACCTGATGTGGTCAGCTACTACCACTCACAAGCATCACCTACCTCGGGCAGACCGGTTGAATATTACAATTACCAGAACCTGCCGGCGCGCATCCTCGCCCATCGCAGTACAGTCCAGGCGCAGCTTGAACGCCTGCGCGCGGCGTCTGAAACTGATCTAGAGCCCGTCTCTCATTATTCCAGGTTCGAAGGTCAAGCCGATTCAACGGATTTGCCACCCATCAAGGTGGTCGATATGCGCCGGGAATTGAAATCCGGCAACCGATCCATCTTCAGTATGGACCTGCAGGCAGCACTGGAGCGCGTGCTGGAAACCGGTCAGCAGGCAATCCTGTTCCTCAACCGGCGCGGAACGGCAACCTATATCTTTTGCCGGGATTGCGGTCACTCGCTGCTATGTCCGAGATGCGAAATACCGCTCACTTTCCACGGAAGCCAGTCAGCCTTGATCTGCCATCATTGTGGTTATAAGCGTAAGAATCCCTCCGTTTGTCCAAATTGCGGCAGTGAACGCATCCGCCATTACGGTACGGGAACCGAACGAGTAGAGGCCGAGGTACACTCCCACTTTCCCAAGGCGCGCACGCTGCGTTGGGACTATGAGACGACACGCAAAAAAGGTGCCCACGATATCATATTGGACCACTTCTCCGCCCATCGCGCCGACGTGCTAATCGGTACACAGATGCTGGCCAAGGGGTTGGACCTGCCGCTGGTGACCCTGGTTGGGGTGATCCTGGCCGATGTGGGTTTGAACCTGCCAGACTACCGCGCCACCGAACGTACTTTCCAAGTGTTGACCCAGGTTGCAGGGCGTGCAGGTCGCAGCCCGCTGGGTGGAAGTGTGATTTTGCAAACCTTCCAGCCGGAACATTACGTTCTTCAGGCTGCTGCCAGGCACGATTACCAGGATTTTTACCAGCGGGAAATTGGGTACCGCCGCAAGCTCGGCTATCCACCCTTTTCAAACCTGATACGGCTGGAATATCGTGACATGAAACCAGAACTGGCAGAAAGAGCTGCAAACAACATGGCTGCCAATATCAACCGCTGGATCAAAGAAGAAGGTCTCCGTTCGACCAATATGATCGGTCCTGTGCCCTGTTTCTTTGCCCGCATGGGCGGGTACTATCGCTGGCAGATTGTGCTGCGCGGACCAAACCCGGCTTCACTGCTGCGCGGTCGCGCATTAGGTAAGTGGAAAGTATCTGTAAACCCGCCAACCTTGCTATAATATAGACTACTGATCGTTGCATAAGCTACTAAACGTCTCTTGCGTTGTTTGATCTCTGATTGGGTTTTATCTTCAATGCAAGGATCAGTAATTGCCAATCATAGGAATCATTGATAAGGAGTTCAAATGCAACCCAGCCGAAACGAGGTGCTTACTTGGGAGGACGTAGATCGCTTAATTCTCCACCTGATTCCTCAATTCGATGAAGAATTCGAAGCCATGCTGATGATCACACGTGGTGGTATCATCCCTGGAGGCATGCTGGCGGAGGCCATGGGCATAACCCACATCCTGACGGCCGCGGTTGATTTCCCGGCCCAGGTAGAAAAGGATAAGGCTAAGCTGATGGCCTGGCCGCAATTTATCCAATTCCCGGATGACCCCTTGCTGCGCGGTCGCCGCACCCTGGTCGTGGACGATGTCTGGGGTTCCGGGCGCACGATCACGGCCGTAAAAAACCGCGTCTCGGCGGCCGGCGGTTTCCCGAACACCTGTGTCCTGCATTTCAACCCATACCGCAACTTGTTCGGCTCCGCCCGTCCTGATTATTACGCTGCCACCACGGATGCCCATATTGTGTATCCTTGGGAGATCGATCACGGTGCTGACCGGGTGCTCCTGGACAAGTTGTAGATTCACACAGTAGATAGTGAATGCATGACCAAAGTTGGGGAAGGATAACGGTATCTTTGTTTCGTCAACAAAGAAGAAGTTAGGTGCTGCCAGTAATTTTTTGGGGGATAATACGGAGTGACAGAATTTAGCGAGTCTTACCGCGTAGATCACGAAGAACGCCAAGGAGGTGATACAATTCCTGCCGCATCACCCGCGCCAGTAAACTAATTGTGTACTGAAATGTTACACAAGAAAATCTACACAATCGGAAAACTCGTTCAAGATAGGGATTTTCAGTGAAAACATTACCCCGGTTATTATACAAGACAAACAAGCTGCTTTGGCGCATCACAAAGCCAACAACCATCGGGGTGAAATTAATCCTCGATAGAGAGGATTACGCGCTGTTGGTAAAACACACCTATCAGCCCGACTGGTATCTGCCTGGAGGGGGCGTCAAGAGAGGTGAGACCTTGGAGGAAGCTGCCAGGCGGGAAGCTGCTGAGGAACTGGGCGCCACTTTGGGTGAGCTAACCCTATTCGGAGTTTACACGAACATCTGCGAGCAGAAAACTGATCACATAATCGTCTTCTCCTGTACTGATTTCACGATAACCGGTAAAAAAGACTGGGAGATCGAGGGCCACGATTTCTTTGGCTTTGAAAACATGCCGCCTGATGTGTCACCTGGCACTCGACGCAGAATGCAAGAATATGTAAGCGGATGCAAACCGCCTGTTGTTGGGTTATGGTAGCATCCAGCCGAAGGGCAAAGAAGATCTAGAGGGCGATCCACAGCGGAATTAAGGATTCTTAAACGTTTATGCGCTTCAAGAAAATATCTATTAACGGACGAGAAGGGTAATAATCCGGAATTGGCTGTTTGTATTAACCGTGCACTTCGGGCAATCTGAACTCCAAATCGAACAGCAAAATGAGGATTACAATGGAAATAAATTTACTTCGACACGCAACCCTGGTAATTAAGATCGATGAAATTAAATTATTAGTTGATCCAATGCTCAAACCTGCACGCTCATCAGATCCAATTCAAAACACACCCAATCCAAAGCGCAACCCCCTTGTGGAATTGCCATTGGGCGAGGATGACCTAATAACCTTACTGGATACGATCGATGGTGTGCTGGTAACACACACCCATTCTGACCATTGGGACGAAAAAGCCCAAGCCATGCTCTCTAAATCAGTCCCAATATTCTGCCAACCCGACGATCACCAACACATGGTAAACACTGGATTCACAAACGTTAATCCCATCACAGAAGGGTTTGACTGGAAAAGTATCCACTTCTTGCGGACCGGCGGTCAGCATGGTAAAGGGAAGATTGGGCGGATGATGGCACCGGTATCTGGTTTTTTTCTTAGTGCAGCCGGTGAACCCAAGGTATACATAGCCGGTGACACGATCTGGTGTAAAGAAGTGGAAGCAGCCATAGACCAGCACGAACCAGATGCAATTATTGTTAATGCTGGAGCGGCCCAATTCAACTCCGGCGGTCCTATCACCATGAATTCTTATGATGTGGTGAAGGTATGCGAATCGCGGCCGAGCGCAAAAGTAATAGCAATCCATATGGAAGCCATCAACCACTGTCTATTGAGCCGGTCAGACCTTGAGGAATACTTATCAGAGGCAGGAGCCAAGACCAAGGTTTGGATTCCGAAGGATGGTGAACGAATCTTACTTGACTAACCGATATCCAAATATTGAGCTGAAGCTGTTCTCACCCCTCTTTGAAATGCCCCGTTTCCGGCTGGGTAAAAGTGGTCCAAAATCTGGTTTTAGCCACCATGCGACTTAAGGTGCAGCACACGTTCCAAATGCCCTGCACCTTGGGGTGCGTAATTTAGTTCGGTTGAAACTAAGGCTTGACGGATAAAATGACGGTGGGAACGCCGAGGCGATCAGATCAGAGATAAAATATGAAACCAGTTTCTATCAACGTCAAATCAGCGGTCAATTCTCCAGCACATTTGCTGACCTGACCTAATCATAAAACCGCCACGGCTATGGCAAGGTTGCGCCGGAACTCAGGGCGGTTGAAGTGCGCCCAAGCCTCCCCAAAATCGACCGTCAGTTGGTGGAGCTCCGCGTGACGAGAAGCCAGGTAAGACACGATCGTTTCCGGATTCTGGCGTTCGCTGATCGGCAAGTTCTCCTGTTCAATGTCCCAACTATCGATGAATCGCTGAATACTACCCGCGGCCACCTGCGCATCGTTTAAATCTCCCAGGTGATCCTGCATAATTTTCATCTCATCGATCACCGATGCGGCTTCCTGCCCCAACACTTCGCGGAAGAATTCTACAGTGTAGCGCAGCTTCTTCATCGCAATGCGCAAGGCATGTAAAATCTCGATCGAGGCATCCACCAGGAACGGCTCGAAGGCGCGCACCTCCGCCAGCCGGTCATAAATCAGGACCGGTGCCACATCCCGTACGTGATGCGGGCGCGGGATGTCTTTCCGGACGGGACGCGCACCTGCTCCAGTCGTGCTGAGAAAAATGTTGAACTTGCGTTTAAAATCTTGAAAGTCTTCACTGTCAAAATAATCGATCATCCTGGCCCTTGCAGCTTCTCGCTGAGCTCTCCAGTCCTGCAGTAGAGGCGTCATTTCCTGCTGCTGGGTCTCTGGCAGGGTCTCAATGTAGATGCGGGCTTTCTCTAAGAATACATCCAGGTCGCGTACGCGGCCCAGAGCGCGCGCTGTGGCACGTAATCCTTTAATGTATGGCTTGATAGTCTGTGTTTCAAAAGCTTCGTCAAAGACCACAAACGCTGCCCGCATCCGCCGCGTGGCAACCCGCATTTTGTGAAGATTCTCAATGTCCTCTCCCAAGCGGGTGCCGTCTTCATGACTGAGCATGCGGGCAAAGTGGTAGCGCAAGACCTTGCGTCCAGCCTCGGCCATAACATCGTTGGACTCAACCCCGGGGGTCTCGCTCGGCTCGGGGTACGGGAGCAGCTTCTTGCCTGCCTGGCTCGTCTCCAGTATCTTGATCCTCGGATATCCAACATTTTCCCAAAGCGAGGCGTTATGCTGTGCTGCAGCCGCATCAATGGCAGCATCCGGTCCATCTACAACCACCCACATCTTACCCTTGGTCGGCTCGACCTGGGTAATGATCGTCCCCTGGCTTCGGGATTCATCTAAACCCATAGCAATGCGAATAATCGCAAGCAATGTATATACATCACGTACCTGCATCGGGTCAAGATCCAACCCGGTAATATACTTGCGTTTTATGATCCCGTTTTGGAGCGCCACGATAGCCACCAGAATGCTCTCTTCATCGCTGGTAAATTCCTCTGATACGCTCTTTTCAACAATCGTACGCGCGCTGCGCAGCGCTCTCTTCCTTCCCGATGGTATGGGAGCATCTACAAGCATGGCGGCTGCAGCCAGCACACGTCGGCATCCTTCGTTCAGTTCGTGCAGTGGCCTGGTCGCATCATAAAGATTAAGCGCCAGATCACGTACGTGCTCAACGTGTTTGAGAGCAGCTTCGTCTATCTGAGAGCCAGAATCAGCTTCAGATTCGACCTCCCTTCCAACTACCGCCAACTCACCTGTGCCGTTGTCCGAATCGGGGATTTCTTCATCCGCGATCCCGGCTGCTTCATCTACTTCGTTTTCCCGTTGTTCTTCCTCCGGATGCAACAATTCCTCTTCCATTCACAACTCCAATGCGGGTTATTAACTAGTGGTCAGTCACGATGAAATTAATGGATTGTCATTCTGAGCCCGATCGAACAATCTTCACCGTTCGATCGGCAGCGAAGAATCTCAGGCACCGCTGGGGGAGATTCTTCACTCCACTGCGTTCCGTTCAGAATGACACCTTCCATCTTATTCAGTGTGACAGAGTACAAGATTTATAATGCTTTATCAAGGATAGAAATTTCATTTGAAAACGGGCAGCGACATCCTTGACAAAGCTTGAAGTGTTCTGTCTATGCTCAATTTTTCCTGAAATTTCATTATAGACAGAACATTGGGTTTTAATCTATTAACGAACATCCAAATTATATCAATGACTCGCCAGTATTAGAAGTCAGGCATTCCCGTGAGCTACCCACGTATGTTAATCAGATAATCCTGAACGTCCACGAGCTGATCGGACGGATCTGGTTGAACGGTCTCATATAATCCATCCTCCAACAGCCTCCTAACTTTAACATTGGCGATGAAATAGGTGGCCAGGACTTCATCTCGGAGATAGCGGATGATATGCTTATCCTGCACTGGGAATAGAGCTTCAACACGCCGGTTGATGTTACGCGGCATCAGGTCAGCGCTGCCCAGGTACACCTGCTCCTTGCCGCCATTATGGCAGTAATAAATGCGGCTGTGTTCCAGGAAACGCCCCACGACACTAAAAACGCGGATATTCTCGCTGACCCTGGGAATACCTGGTCGCAAACAACAAATTCCGCGCACGATCAGGTCAACTTTCACTCCCGCTTGTGACGCCTTGTAGAGCTGCCTGATGAGGGGTGGATCAACCAGGGAATTCATCTTAAAGATCAGGTACCCTTCCCTTCCCTGTGCTTGATGCTCCATCTCCCTCTTGATGAGTGCCTGCATACCTGCGCGCAGGTTGATAGGAGCCACCAACAATTTGCGATAATCTTGCTTGGCCGAGTAACCGGTCAAGTAATTGAAAAGATCCGTGGCATCCGCACCAATTTCAGCGTCACAGGTGAACATACCGACATCTTCATAGATCTGGGCGGTGATGGCATTGTAATTGCCTGTAGCCAGGTGCATATAGCGACGAATGTGCTGCCCCTCTTTACGTACCACCAGTGCGATCTTGGAGTGAGTCTTCAAACCCAGCAGTCCATAAACGACATGCACTCCTTCTTTCTCCATCATCCTGGCCCAGCCGATATTGCTCTCTTCATCAAAGCGAGCCTTCAGTTCAACCAGGACAGCCACCTGCTTCCCGTTCTCACGAGCCTCCATCAGCGTATTGACAACCGGCGAGTTGCGCCCCACGCGGTACAGCGTCTGCTTGATCGCCAGGACGTCAGGATCTCTGGCTGCTTGCCGGAGAAAGTCCACCACCGGGACGAACGAATCGTAAGGATGGTGCACTAAAATGTCCTGTTCGCGGATGGCGGCGAAGATATCAAAATCGACTTGCGGATCCTGGTGCAGGGGCGGTGCAATAGACTGCTTAAAGGGCACATCCTTCAAATCGTGACGATCAACACTATGCAGGCTCATCAGTTGACTGATACCTAACGGACCGTCCAGCGAATACATGTCCCTGTGATCCACCTGCAGATTTTCAACTAATATCTCGCGAATGTGAGTCGGCATTTCCTCATTTACCGTCATACGTACGACAGAGCCAAAGCGCCGCTGGCGTACACTCTCCTCCATGGTCTCCAGTAAATCGGATGCCTCCAATTCCTGTATCGCCATGTCAGCGTCGCGTGTCAAACGGAAGGGATGCGCTTCCAGGACTTCCATTCCCGGGAAAAGTTTATACAAATTAGCTGTGATGACCTGTTCTAACCAGACAAAGTAGTGCGAATGAGGCACCGTGCCATCCTTACGCTGACCTCCGGAGGAGCGTTTGACTGGGACCAGGCGTGGTAGCGTTGCCGGCACCTTCAAACGGGCAAACTGATCCATGGTCTGATCATCCTTAATCACAACGGCCAGGTTCAGACTCAGGTTGGAAATATGGGGGAATGGATGTCCCGGGTCAAACGCCATAGGCGTAAGCACAGGAAATACGACCTCCTCAAAATATTGGTCCACGGAGTTCTTCTGCCTGACGCGTAAATCATCGTAATTCAGGATATGGATACCAGTCTTTTGGAGTTGTGGCAAGATTTCGTTGCGCAGGCACTCTCGGGCTTCGCACATCAGTTCCCATGTCACCTTACGTATCGCAGCCAACTGCTCTGCGGGCGTCATCCCGTCGGCGGGAACATCGATCACACCCGCGGCAACCTGTTTTCTGAGACCGGCAACTCGCACCATAAAGAATTCGTCCAGGTTTGAACCCAAGATTGCCAGGAATTTTACTCGTTCCAGCAATGGATTATTGTTGTCCCAGGCCTCTTGTAAAACACGACGCTGGAATTCGAGCATACTTAGCTCGCGATTGATATACCAGCGCGGGTCTTTTAGATCAATTTCCTCAGTTTCCGTCTCTGCAATTTCCAATTCTACTTCGCTGTGATCTAGTGCCGTGTCCGTCATGGCGACCTCCACGTTCCGTCAAGGTTAGATACCATCACTTGGGATTGTGTAGATTTTCTTGTGTAATTTTGGTACACAATCTCACTTGGAATTCCTGTGCTTCTTTTTCTTTTTTGTTTTCTTATTTTGGCTCTCACCGCCACCTAAAACCGATAGTTCTTCAAAGGGATCATAACTCAACTCATCACTTAACTTATCAACCAGGGTTCGTAATATTTTTATTCGAGCGTACAGTTTTGAGTCGCCTTCAACGACCGTCCATGGAGCGGTAAGCGTGCTGGTCTTCAATAGCATCTCATTTACTGCTTCTTGGTAAAGATCCCACTTCTCCCGGTTGCGCCAGTCTTCATCGGTTAGTTTCCAGACTCGTTTCTGGTCCTTTTCCCGCGATTCAAAACGGCGCAACTGCTCTTCTTTAGAGATATGAATCCAGAATTTAAATAAAATTGTACCAAAATCGACTAATTGACGTTCGGAATAATTGATCTCTCGATAAGCACGTTTCCACTCAGATTCTGTACAGAATCCTTCGATCCTTTCCACCATCACCCGACCGTACCAACTGCGATCAAAAATCGCAATCTGTCCCGGTTCCGGTAAGCGTCGCCAGAAGCGCCATAAGTAGTGATGTGTAGAATCATCTCCCTTCGGAGCAGCAATCGAATACACGACGTAGCCGCGCGGATCAAGTTTTTCGGTGATGCGCCGGATCGCGCCCCCCTTTCCTCCTGCATCCCAGCCTTCAAACACCAAAACCACGGGGCGTTTTTGCACGTACACCTGGTAGCCCAATGCATGGAACGCCACCTGGTACCTGATAAGAGATTGCTTGTATACTTCATGATCCAAAGAGAGTGAAAGGTCAACGGTATTCAGCATGGCGTACTCCTTGAGGTGATCTTGCTCTCACTCCGTATCCGATTCGGTCGACATGTCTTCCGCTAAAACCCAACGGTCATCCGCTGGTTCGGGCTGGTCTTCGCCAGAGGATATTCCGCCACCCGGCCCGGAGGGGTCATTCAAAGCCTCTACATCGTTCAACTCGCTTAATCCAAACTCCCCGGTCTCGAACTCCGGTATTGCATCCTTCACAGCACTGATGGCATCCTCCTCTTCGCCAACTAAGGCGGCATCTCCCATCATTTCCAGTTCAATCATGGTCGGGAGAGGCTCAGTGGTGATATCCAGTCTCTCTTCCAGGGCAGCGATAACCGTATGAAAAACCTTTACCCTTGTATAGCGCCTATCTGTGGCTTCTATTATCGTCCACGGTCCGAATTCCGAATCGGTCCGCTCAAACGCTTCCTCGTAAGCCAGAAGCCATTCATGATATTGCTTGTGATGCTCCCAATCTTCATCGGTGACATGCCACGCAGTTAATGGATCTTTGAGCAGTTTATCGAAGCGGCGTCTTTGTTCATCCCGGCTGATGTGCAAGAAGAATTTGATAATCAGGGTACCATCATCGGCAATCGTACGCTCGAATTCCGTGATGTCTCGATAAGCCCGCCGCCATTTATTCTCGGGTATCAATTTTTCGACTCGCTCAACCATCACGCGACCGTACCAGGATCGATCGAATATCGCCAATTCTCCAAAAGCCGGCAGTTTCATCCAGAATCGCCACAGCCAGGGGTGATTTCTCTCAAACGTGCGCGCAGCGCGGATGGGATATAACTTGAAACCACGCGGGTCCAATGGACGGGTCAGCCTCTGAATGGTTGTACCTTTACCGGCCGCATCCCAGCCCTCAAAAATAATGACAACCGGTATTTCTGCATCCCAAGAGGCCTTCTGAGCGTTATACAACCGGTGGGTCAACATAGGTATAACCGACTTGTATACGCCCTTGGTAAGCTTTTTGGTTAGATCGATCTTATCCAACATGATGAATGACTCCCTCCACATCGGATTGCATGAACATTCTTAACAAATTTAATCCTCTGCATATATTTTAGCAAAAATTTTGGATGTTATTTAAACACAGTCCAGTCACTTAAAGGTAGTGATTATCAGTCAAGCATGTATCACGAGGCAGACCAAAAATGATCGTAAATACTCTGACTCGTTGCACGTATCTTGCCACATTAAACACGCTATCTTGAACCAGCTCAGCGCACGAATATACCGATTGTGTAGATTTTCTTGTGTATTTTTTTGTGTGCGTCTGCGACGCACACAAAAAAATACACACATTTCAGTACACAATCATTATACCTATATGATTATGAATCCGGTGATGTGCTCTTCTGGTAAGGGGAAGAATGCGCCGGGTTACCATTATACAACATGGCAGCGGTATCTATTCAAGCTCTCACCAAAGGGTGGAGAACTCATCATCTAGAAATTTTTAGAAGGTGCCAATTACAAAGTAGTACTAATATTTGATCAGCATTATAACCCGAAAAACGTCCCGGTTTTAGAAGCCAGCCAATTCTGGTTGTTCTATAGAAGTGACCCAGCGTTCACTTATCGTACACCCCGAGATGGCCCAGGCGGTGGACCTGAACCTGTCATCAAACCCGCGCATGTAGTGAGCAAAGTAGAGGAGCTCTCCTTTCATCATGTGACCATTCGCCTGGCGCGCTAAATCGACCGACTGCCGGTTGATAAAAAGTATACGGCTTAAAGGACCGGGTTCAAGAACCACCTAAACAGAAAAAGGTGGTGGTACCCAAGATTATTTTTTCTCATTCCTCCGGGCTGAGCAAGGCGAGTAAACCGATCGTTCCTATATCTGCGAAAAGAAGGGGAGCGAGAGGGGGCGCTACTCTCAGGAAACGTTCTACGACAAATACGCCTTCTGTGGTCAGGTCTCGTCCTATATGAAGACCCAAACCCAGGACGCCAGCCAGGAGTAAAAGCAGCATAGCCCCCAGGTACGTGAAATAATCAGCGCGATTGGGGCGTTCGGAAGCCCCCATATACACAGCCACAACGGTGGCAAACACACCGATCGCGGTAGCAAACCACAACCAGGGATTGGAGAAATCCGTGCGAGCGTGGTCGAGCACGCTGCTAATCACGGTAGCCAAAGCTGCCATTCCAGTGATATAAAAGTAGGCGCGCGTCTTACTGTATGGTAGGTGAATGCGCCTGCCGCGCAGCAGGGCCAAAGTCCCGCTGTCCGGTGGATCCTCTTTCCATGCCGCGCTGATCCCCAGGAGACCGATAAGTGCAAATGTCAACGGACCCAAAACTGGCGGCGCCCACACCAGTAACGGAACGGATACGATACCTCCCTGCGGCGCGTACGGACGGATAGCACGCACCGTGTGGAAATAGGCGCCCAATAATCCAACGATAATGCTGGACAGGAAGACCAGCGTTGCGATCACCGTCGCCAACGGACGATTGCGTTGTGCCAACAATCCAGCTAAGATTAACAGTACTCCTGCAATGGGACCGAAGAAGATCGGAATCCACTCAAAGGGTACGATGGTTCCACTGATCAAATGCGCAATGTATGTCTCCAGTCCCAGCAACATCTCGTTAAATGCCGCCATGAGCAACATCGCCTGGTCGCGGGTCAACGGAATCTTGAATCGCCGTACACCTGGAAACATTACCGCCAGAGGGTAGACCGACATAGCTACTCTCCTGACCCTGCTGCTTCTAGTTTTTGCTCAGCCATTTCACGCAGCTCGGCCATGTCATGTAATACTTCGTAAGCGCCGTGCCATTGCACGTAATCCGGACCTCCCATCCAGGTACCGAACTTGGCCGTGCGACCCCAATGGTGCCAGAGGTTAAAGTATGTAAAATCGATAGGTTCATCAAAGGGCTCTGACGTCAATAACCCCATTTCCTTCAAGGGCGCCATGATATCGTTGCTCTCTTCAACCCACTCATTGACTCGCTCCGTGGCAGCATCTGCACCCGCGTAAAAATCATCGATGAAGTTCTCGTTGTGACACTCCAGACAAACTCCCAGCATACGGACCTTGTTATCCTGCCATGCAGGACGTCGCTCGCTGATGGATGAGAATAAGAACCAGGTCAAGCGATCACCCACGTCATGGGTGGTTCCACTAGACCCAAAGCCGCTCATATGGCAGATGGCGCAGGTAGGCGCAGGAAAATCATCGACCGCCAGGGTGCCTGTCTCCGCTTCCCAGTTCCATTCGTGCCCCATGGTTAAGTAGCTGATACCGTGATACGATTCCTGGTAAATCTCCCATTGGGGATGATCGGGACCAATGTGGCAGTGGTTGCAGGTCTCTGGTTTACGAGCCTGCTCTTGGGAAAATTCGTGGCGGATGTGACATTTCTGGCACTGTCCCACTGAGCCATCCTCAGCTGGGCTCCCAATATTATGGCAATCTTCGCAGGCAAAACGCGTAATCTCAGGTCCTTCCAAGTGATAGAGGGCATTACGCTCCTTATCCGGCGAAAATCTTCCTTCAGGGATGGCCTCGTACGCTTCCAGCATTTCTGGGGAGAGATCTTTGGAGCCCGCAAAGGCAACATACGCAGGTATTCCATGCCTGCTCTGATTGTACTGTGCAACCTCAACTGAATGGCACTTCGCACACATAGCCGTTGTTGGTGTTCCCAACACATAGGTACTTTCGTGTTCAACCGAACCGGGATAACCGGATTCAACCTCATGGCAATCGCTGCAACTCACTTCTGCTCCAGCCATTGTACTGTGCCCAAACTGTTCGACAATGCCTGGGGTTGTACGCTTGTGGCAAATGACGCATTCATCATCACTCTTCTCCAGCACGTTCACCGATTGCGCCTCTACTGAAGTACCTGCCTGGCCAATTGCCAGGATTATCAGGGCAGATCCCATCACAACGATTACAACCACCAGGGCTATAATCAAGGCCTTTGGAAAACCCTTATTTCCATTTTGTTTGTTCATAAATGGTCCTCCTGGTTCACAGACTCTTACTCATTGCCCGCTCATTTTAACATACTCCGCCGAATATATAAGTGACTTATATCACATTCCAGCAATTCTCATTATGGAAATTTCTGAGCGAAAATTTCCCACCAATAGGCAAGGAAGTGGCTTAAAACCGGTACATTTTCCCACTTTGGCCGAAATT
>Ga0209013_10002578_pt1 | contig 16359 bp, 13 predicted proteins | sample Cruoilmetagenom2_FD_187291 | JGI IMG/M metagenome (GOLD analysis project Ga0209013, IMG submission 187291) | Oil polluted marine microbial communities from Coal Oil Point, Santa Barbara, California, USA - Sample 2 (SPAdes) (version 2) | ecosystem: Environmental > Aquatic > Marine > Oil seeps ...
GTGCTTGTCTCAAATCGTGCTCCTCGACGTAGCGCGACTACGACTACGTCGCCCGATTCGCGACAAACCCAGCGGATACTTGCGCTTCGCCGCCCTCGCCACGAAACCCGGTGAGAAGAGCGGGCTAGCCGGGGCCTTGTTCGTGGCGATGACGATATTGACAGTTGTCAGTCGTCAGTTGTCAGTCCACTTGAATCCTCAACGGTGACAGGCCTTTTGCGGCACATTCAACGGCCTCGTCGAAGGCCTCCTGAGCGCCGATGCGCTTAGGGCTGTAGAGGTCGGTCAGGATGTCGCGGGTGTTGCTCCGTGAGGCGTTGACGCGCACGACGTCATCGTCGACGTTGATACTGGCGTCGTCGACGATCCGTGCCGCGGCGTCGTGGAAATCGGCCTCCGGGGAAGTGACCGCGCCGAGCTCATCGCGCAGGAAGGTCGCGACCTCAGCGGCGATCGCCTGCTCGAGGCGATCTCCGAGGAGCTCCATTTCCTCGTGGAACGGCGCCATTTCCTCGTGGAGCTGTTCGAGTTTCTCTTGGAACGGTTCCATGTCGACATGGATCTTCGCCATCTGCTCGTGCAGCGCCTCCATGTTGATCTCGACCATAGCCTTGGCCATTTCTTCGTGCACTGAGCCCATCTCTTCGTGGAGCGCTTCGATCTGCTCGTGGAAGGGCGCCATGTCGACGTGGATCGCCTCGATCTGCTCCATGTGGGCCTCGATCTGCTCGTGGATCTGGCGTTGAACGTCTTCGAGCGTGCCGTCGTCGATATGGAGCTCGAGATTCTCGAGCTGCTCCTGCAACGCCTCCATCTGAGCGTTGAAAGGCGCCATGTCGATCTCGATCTCCTCGAGCTTCTCGAGGTAGGGCTCCATTTGCTTTTCGATCTCCTCGAGCCGGCCGTGATCGATGGTGACCTCGATCTGCTCGAGCATCTCGAGCTGAGGCTCCATCTCGATCTCGAATTGCTGGACATATTCGAGTTGCGGCTCGATCCGGGCCTCCGCCTCGTCCATCTCGGTCAGGATCTGCTTGAGCTCGGGGTTGGCGGGGCGTGGCGGCGGGTCGCCGGGCACGATCGCGGCCAGGGCGGGGACCATCGCGGCCATCAGGATCGCGGCGGGCAGGAGAACGGCCAACCCGGCGCGGCGGTGTGTTGATCGGTTGAGAATTGTCATGATGCGTTCCTCCAGATGGGTTCGGCGCGCCATTCCGAGGGCGGGGATAGCGGGAGAGGGGCAAGGCGCCGCGTGGCGGGCGATGCCCAGGAGGTGGCAGGCGTAGCTCGAGGCCCGGGTTCCCAGGGCGAGGACCTCCTCGTCACAGGCCAGCTCCTGTTCGAGGTCGAGGCGGCGAACCGCCCACCACATCAGCGGGTTGAACCAATAGACGGCGCGGGCGAGGCGGGCCACAGTCCGCAGAGGCCAGTCGAAGCGGGCGACGTGGACCATCTCGTGGAGCATGACCGCCTGCCGGCGGTCCCACACCCACTGTCCGGCGTGGGGTGGCAACACGATGACGGGGCGGAAGCAACCGACGGTGGCTGGAACTTCGACCTCGGAGCTGGTGACCAACCGCACCCGCCGCCGGCAGCGGGTCTGGATGCGGGCGGCTCTGAGCATCGCCAGCCAATAGTGGTCTTCCACCGGGCGGGCGCGGCGGATGGTGCGTATCATCCGCCACAGACCGAGCCCAAGCCGGGCCAGCATGAGCGCGGCGCCTATCGCCCAGGCGGTCACGAAGATCGTCGTCCAGTCTATCCTGCGGGAACGGACAATGGGTTCGACGGGCGTGATCTCGTGAGCTTGGATGGCCGTATGTTCGGCGTCGATCTGCGGCGCCGTCGTGCGGACGACGGCGGGTGGCACAGTCTCGCTCGCCGGGACGAATCGCGCGATACCCGCAGGGACCGGCAACGACCACGAGGGCAGCAGCGGCGCCACCATTGGGATGACGAGGCAGCCGGCAAGGGCCGTGCCCCAAACCACCGCGCGCAACCGCGCCGGTCGTCCCCGCAGACTGAGGGCGACGCCGGTGGCGACCAACAGCAGCAGCAGGGCCTTGAGCGAGCCGAGAACGAGGGGGAGCAGCGGATTCATCGGTCCTCCTCCTTTCGCGCTTCCTCAATCATCCCGGCGAGCCGCTGGAGGGCGTCCTCGTCGAGCCGATCGCCCTCGAAATCGAGCAGGGCCGCCATCGCCCCCTCGGGCGAACCGCCGAAGAAGGTGCGGACGAGCCGCCGCAGTGCGGTCTCGCTTGCCTCCTCACGAGGCACGATGGGGAGGAAGACGTAGCGCGGGCCGTCCTGTTCATGGACGATGTGGCCCTTGTCTTCGAGGATGCGCAGCATCGCCCGCACCGCCGAGTATGAGGGTGGCTCGGGCATGCGCTCGCGAACCTCGACAGCGGTCGCACGGCCGAGCTCGTAGACGATCTCCATGATCTGGCGTTCACGGCGGCTGAGCTGGGCGGCGTCCGATGTCATGTCGCCTCCGTTCGCGTTCTGTCAGATAATGCTAAGAAATTAGCATCATGCTAAGAATTTAGCACCTAATCTCGGATTGTCAAGACCCAACATCAATTTTCTTTACGGAAATGCGCGGGACAGGTTCGTGAATGTCGTGATGTTGAGATGTTGTGGTGCGGGCGTCCCGCCCGCACAGTGCGGCCGGGACGCCCGCACCACAACATCGCATCATCGCCGAAGTTCCCCTGAGCACAACTCACCGGCTCCCAACCGCCACTCACCGATTTGGCCGTGACTCTCACTCGAACGCGACCCATGCTTGTAACTGAAGAGCGAAAGGAGCCGGAAATGACATTCGATCAGCAACACAGAATGAACGGTTGCGAGTTCTGCGACGGCCGCCAGAGCCTGTGGGGGGCCTTCGTCCTCGGCCTAGGGGTCTTCGCCCTCGGAGTGATTCTGATCCTCGACAATTTCGGTGTGATCGACGGCAGCGTGCTCGTGCCCTACTGGCCGACGCTGCTGATGGTCCTCGGCGTCAGCCACCTCGTCGGGCCGTCTTCAGCGCGGAAGTCGGGTTGGGGGCTGTCATGGATCGCGGTCGGTGCGATCATACTGCTCAACAACATCGGCGTGATCGCCGTCGGTATCGGAGCGCTGTGGCCGGTGGTCCTCGTGATCCTCGGTGCCAACCTGGTGTTTCGCGGCGCCCGACGGCATGATCGTGGGCTCGATCATGATTCGGGCCGCGGTTTCACACCCGTTGGGATGAGCGGGAAGGAGTGATGATATGACACGCAGAAACGACGACACTGCGCGGCGGGGAAGCGGCGATATGCAGCCGGAGCACCCCGGTGGCGGTTTTTGGCGACCCTCGTCCGGCCGTGAGCGGGGACCCCGCCGCGGTTTCGGGACCGCGATCCTCGGCATCGGCGTCCTCGCCGTCGGCGCGATCCTCCTGCTCGACAACTTCGGAATCATGGACGGCGAGAACCTCTTCGCCTACTGGCCGGTGCTGTTGATCCTGGTGGGTATCAGCCACCTCGTGCGGCCCGAGGGCTCACGCCGCTATCTGGCAGCGTTCATCTTCATTGCCGTTGGGGTGGCCATCCTGCTCTCCAACCTCGACCTCATCAGCTTCGATATTTGGGACCTGTGGCCGGCGCTTCTGGTCATCGCTGGTTTGAGCCTGATCTTGAAGCCTTTCCGCCGGCGGGGGGTGACGATCGGGGAGGACACGGGCGTCTTCGAGGCGACGGCGATTCTCGGCAGTGCGAACCGCAGGCTTTCGGCCGCCGATTTCCAGGGCGGCGATGCGATGGCGATCATGGGCGGTTGCGAGATCGACCTCAGAGACTGCGGGTCTGAGGGCGGACCGGCCGAGATCGACACATTCGCCTTCTGGGGCGGCATCGAGATCCGGGTGCCCGACGACTGGGAGGTCCAGGTCAGGGGCCTCGCCCTGCTGGGTGGCTACGACGATGCGACCCGCACGATCGAAGGGGAGGGTCGCAAGGTCCTGGTGATCAGCGGCACCGCCATCATGGGCGGGGTGGAGATCAAGAATTGAACCTAGGTGCCCCTTGGAGCGGGTGGCGCAAACGTTATAACGTTATAACGTTTAAACGTTTGAACGTTACATCGCAAGCGCCATTCAGGCGACAGGTTTCTTGAATGCATCCCATCCTCGCCGACCGTCGCAACCTGGCCCTCTATCTGGTGGCGTGGCTGCCGGTGGTCGCGCTGCTGACCGTTGCGATGGTGATGATGGGTTGGGGTGGGTGGCGCCAATCGCTGCTCTTGATCTTCCCGATGGTGGTGGTCTACGCATTCCTGTGCCTGTCGGCTTGGTACCCATGCCGGGCCATGCCGCTGGGCGGCGAACGGCCCGAGATGGCGCTTGCAATGCACGTCGCCGCCGCTGCGTTGTCGGCGCTGCTGTGGGTCGGCATGGCGTGGGCGCTGGCCGAGGGTTTCGATCGGTCGACGCTGTACGCCGGCAAGGCCGACCTCACCACCGAGCACACAGGGATCATCTTCATCGCCGGGCTGCTCCTGTATCTGCTGTCGGTAGCCATCCACTATCTATTCGCGGCCGCCGAGGCCTCGCGCGCCGCCGAAACCCGAGCCCTCGAGGCCGAGGTTGCCGCCCGCGATGCCGAGCTGCTGGCGCTCAAGGCCCAGCTCAACCCGCACTTTCTCTTCAACAGCCTCAACTCGGTCGCGTCCCTGACCGTAACCGACCCGGCCGGCGCGCGCGACATGTGCATCCAGCTCGGCGATTACCTCCGGGGAACCCTCAAGGAGGGCGGCTCGGATCTCCAGCCGCTCGAGGAGGAGCTGGCCCAGGTGCGGCGCTTCCTGCGGGTGGAGTCGGTCCGCTACGGCGACCGGTTGCGGGTGGTGGAAGAGATTGGTGACGAGTGCCTGGCCGTCGCTGTGCCTCCGCTGATCCTCCAACCGCTGGTGGAAAACGCCCTCAAGCACGGCATCGCGGAGCTCGTCGACGGCGGCTTGATTGGGATCGGCGCGCGCTGCAGCGGCGAGCTTATGACTGTATGGGTGGAGAACCCGGTGGACCCGGACAGCACCTCGCGATCGAGGGCGGGCGTCGGGCTCGCCAACGTCCGCCGTCGGCTCGAGAATGTCTTTGGCGACGAGGCCCGGCTCCGGAGCGGCAGATCGGGGGAGATCTACCGGGCGGAGGTGGTCATTCCGAGCTCCCCGCGCGGAGAGAAAGGTGCGACGGATGAGTGACGAGCTGCGGGTGATCGTGGTCGATGACGAGGCGCCGGCGCGCCGGCTGCTCCGCGAGTATCTCGAAGACACGGCCGGCGTCTCGATCGTCGCCGAGTGCGGCAACGGTTTCGAGGCGGTCAAGGCGGTGGCCGAGCACCAGCCGGATCTAATGTTGCTCGACATCCAGATGCCGAAGCTCGACGGCTTCGAGGTGGTCGAGCTCCTCGAGCAGGAGCTGCCGATCATCTTCATCACCGCCCACGACGAGCACGCCCTCCGCGCCTTCGAGGTCCACGCGGTGGACTATCTGCTCAAACCCTACAGCGCCGAACGGCTGGCCGAAGCCCTCGAGCGGGCGCGCGAGCGGATCGGCCGCGGCGATGCGTTGCCGCCAATTGACGAGCTGGTGGCGTCGGCCCGTCCGGAAGGGGCTGATCTCGAGCGCATCCTGGTCCGCGACGGCAGCGATGTGCGGGTCATCCCGGTCGAAACCGTTGACTACATCGAGGCCCGCGACGACGCGGTGGAAATCCACGTTGGCGGAGAAAGCCACCTCAAGGCGCAGCGGCTGTCGACGCTCGAGGAACGGCTCGATGAGAAGCGATTCATCCGCGTCCATCGCTCGTACATCCTCAACATCGACCGCCTGCGCAGCATCGAGCTCTATGCCAAGGACAGCCGCATCGCCATCCTCGAAGACGGCACGAAGGTCCCTGTCAGCCGGTCCGGCTACGTCCGCCTGCGAGAGTTACTGTGAGTGGCCTTTGTGGTGCGGGCGTCCCGCCCGCACTGTGCGGCCGGGACGGCCGCACCACAACAGCGCACGAGAATTGTGATGCGGGTATATTGGAACCAGTCGGAGGGTCATGATGACCGATGTCTACACGCGTCTCGCGAAGAAGCTCGACAAATTGCCGCAGGGCTTTCCGGCCACCAAGAGCGGCGTCGAGCTGCGAATCTTGCGCAAGATCTTCGCGCCCGAGGACGCCGAGATGGCCCTCCGTCTGAAACCGATGCCGGAGACGGCCGAGCACATCGCCCGACGGCTCGGGCATCCGGAGGACGAGATGCGCGCGATTCTCGACGGCCTGGCGGACCGCGGCCAGATCGGCTCGTTCAAGCTCAAGGGTAAACAGCGCTATGCCCTGATGCCATTTGTGGTCGGAATCTTCGAGTTCCAGCTCTCGCGGATGGATCGCGAGCTGGCGGAGCTCTGCGAGGAGTATGCGCCGCACCTGGCAAATACCCTGGGCGGCGCCGGGCCGCCGCTCGCCCGCGTCGTGCCGGTCCACCGGCGTCTCGACAGCCGCGCCACCGTGCTCGCGTATGAGGACACCCGCACGATGATCGAGGGGGCCCGCTCCTTCCGGGTCATGGACTGCATCTGCCGGGTCGAGAAGGCGCTCCAGGACGAGCCGTGCTCGCACACGCTCGAGACCTGCCTCGCCTTCTCGAGGGAGGAAAACGCTTACGAAGGGTCTCCGGTCGGCGGCCGCACGATCACCCGCGACGAGGCGCTCGCTGTCCTCGAGTCCGCCGAGAACGAGGGCCTCGTTCACTGTACCTACAACTTCGAGAACGATCAGATGTTCGTCTGCAACTGCTGCTCGTGCTGCTGCGGGTTTCTGCGCCTGCTGACCGAGTACGAGGCGCCCAACGGTCTCGTGCGCAGCAACTGGGAGGCGGTGATCGACGAGGAGATCTGCGAGGTCTGCGGGGTGTGCGCCAACGAGCGGTGCCCTGTGGAGGCGGTGGCGGAGACCGACGACGGGACCTACCGGGTCGTCGGCGAGCGCTGCATCGGATGCGGCGTGTGCGTGGAAACCTGCCCGAGCGAGGCGATGCAGCTCAGGCCCCGGCCCGAGCCCGAGCGGACGGCGCCACCGCGAAACATCGTCGACTGGAGCGTGCAACGAACCGCCAACCGCTCAGGCCCACTCAAGGCGATGGCCCTCCGCGGCTGGCTGGCATGGCAGGAACGGCGTTTAAACGCCTGATGGGTGAGCGGTCCTTGTGGTGCGGGCGGGACGGCCGCACCACAAGCCACCTGAAAACCTTATCGTGCAGGCGTCCCGCCTGCCGAGCGGGCCCCGAATTCCGAATTCCGAATTCATACTGCTATCCTTGTCACGTCGATTCACGAAAGGAGAGCGGCGGTGTATTTAAACCTACTCGATGATGACGAAAAGCGTGCTTTCGCCGAGCTGGCGGAGCGGATGATCGAGGCCGACGGTCTGGTGGTCGGTCGCGAGGCGGCGGCGGTCGCCGCCCTCAAGGCCGAGATGGGATTGCCCGAAGCTGCGGGTGGCGGTCGTACGGTGGAGGAGTTGGCCGGAGCGTTCAAGGAACGACGGTCAAAGATCGCGGCCCTGCTCGAGCTCATCGGTCTCGGTTACTCGGACACCAGCTTCTCGGTCGACGAGGAATCGCTGGTCAATGCGGTCGCCAACCGGATGGCCATCTCGTCGGACGAGCTCCACAACATCGAGGCCTGGGTGCAGGAGCACTTCGCCTTGGTGCGAAGAGCTCTGATCTTGATGCGTGAGTAGCCCCGAGAGGAGCTTCGATGAGATACCGGTTCCCGGCCTGGAGGTGTGACCGATGACCCGCGAACGCATCAACGAGCTCGACAGCTACTGGGGGGAGGCACAAGCGGCTCTGTCGGGTCTCGGTGATGCCGGCCACGCCCTCCTCAACACCGCTTCCAGGGCCGTCGACTCGGTGTGGGACCGTAACATCTTCGAACGTGGGGAGAGCTTTGGCGGCGCCGAGATCGGTTTCGCCCGCGGTCTGTCGGCGGCGATTCTCGAACGCCTCCTCGACGCAGACTATGCCGCCATCGTCTCGGTTGCGGGCAGCGAGTTGCCGCCGGGCGGCGACGCCACCCTCGACGACGCATTGGCGAGCGCCGCCCGCGAGGCCCTCGACACCTTCGCCGACGATCTCCTGGGACCGGTGCGGGTGGGAGACTGTTTCGTATACGCGCAGCCGATGATCGTCGACAGCCCGGTGCCCATCGGCGCCGTGATCCTCGCCACCCGGGCGCCGCTGGCGTCTGAGGGCACGCTCCTGCTCGAGGGCTTCCTGCGCGAGCTCGACACCCGCCTCAGCCTCGCCGAGCAGCTGCTCAAGCTGCGCCGGCAGAGCTTCGACCTCGGCTTCGAGATCAAGAAGCTGAAGGGTGAGGTCTCGGCGCCCTCGATTGAGAAGCGACAGGCCTACGTGGCGCTCCCGGAGGATATCGATCGCAACATGTCGGAGCTGGCGGGATCAGTGGCGGCGTTCGATCTGTTCGGCGTGCGATTGCCCGGCGAGCACTTCGAGGCATTCTGCCGTAACTTCGCACAGATCACCGGCAGGTACCTGGAAATCCTCAACCAGGCCGAGCACCTTTATCTGGATGTGCCGAGCGGGATCGACGCCAAGGACGACGACAGCAAGCTGGCCGCGCCCTATCGCCGATTGCTCGAGATCATGGGATCACTGCGCGGGGGCTCGCGTCTGCTCTATCACACGACGACCGAGGACCTTGCCCCCTGCACCATCGGCGGCGGTGCGCCGACTTTTGCCGATCTCACCCGCATCGCCAAGGGGCGTGCCGACGACGAGATCACCGAGCGGATCCTCGACATCATGAACGACCAGGGCGAGGAGGCGGAGCTGGACGCAGTCGCGGCCCGCCACCACCCGTACGAGTTTCGGGCGGCCAACGTCGGCGAGGTCTTCGCACTCCTCGCCCTCCACCAGACTCTCAAGGACACAATGGCCGAAAGCTTTCGCACCCTGAGTCGACCAATCCTCGCAGCCTTGCCCAACTACCAGGCCGCGAAGGCCTACCTCCTGTCATACGACCTCTTTGAAAACGTGCCGCTCAAGGGTGTGGACCGAACCCAACCGCCGGATGCGGAAAAGCTCCTGCTCTACCGCGAAAAGGCGCCATCCTTCGGCCTGGTGCTCACAGCACTCTCCCGGTAGCCAAAACTAGAACGTTGAACGTTCAAACGTTAAACGTGTCACGTCCTCACTCCACTTCGACTCGTGTGATGTGGCCCCGGAACTTCCAGGCGATACGGGCGAGCAGAAAGATCGCCACCGCGCCGAGGCCTGCGACAAAGCCCCACCACAGACCCTGAGGTCCGAATCCGAGTCGAAATCCCAGGAGAAGGCTGGTCGGAAGACCGATGAACCAGAAGCCGAGAATGTTGACGACCAGCGGCGCGCGGGTGTCGCCCGCGCCGCGCAGCACTCCGGCCGAGACGACCTGGAGGCCGTCGAAGATCTGGAAGTAGCCGGCGATCGGAATCAGCAGCGCCGCGAGCGCGACCACGTCTTCAACCGATGTGTAGGCCGAGGCCAGGAGCCGCGGTGCCCCGACAAAGAGCGCCGCCATCAAGGACATGAAACCGGCGCCGATGAGGAGGCTTGCGGCGGCGGCGCGGCGGGCGCCATTGCTGTCGCCGGCGCCGATCGCCTGGCCGATTCGAACCGCCGCCGCCGAACCAACCCCGAGAGGCACCATGAAGGTCAGCGAGGCGAGGTTGATGGCGACCTGGTGGGCCGCCATCTGCACCGTGCCGAACCCGCCCATCAGCAGGGCGATGACGGCGAAGGCGATGATCTCGAGCTGGACCTGAAAGCCGATCGGCGTCCCGAGCCGGACGACTCGCAACAGAGGCTGGAGGCGAAACGCGTCGCGATCCAGACGCTTCAGCAGTGGTCCCAGCTCCTTATGAGCGACCACGAATAGAACCACGAAAAGGAGGGTCCGAGCTGCGGTCGTCGCCCACGCCGATCCCATTGGTCCCATCCGGGGTATGGGTCCGACGCCAAAGACAAGAGCCCAGTCGGCCACAAGGTTGAAGAGGTTGACGACGACGATGGTCAGGACAATCGGACGCATCCTCCCCATCGCCTGCAGCGACTGGCGGAGGACGACGAACCCGTAAAACGGCAGCAAACCGGGGATGCAGATGCGGATGTAGTCGGCGGCGACCGGCACGATCTCCAGAGGCTGGCGGAAGAAGGCCAGCATCGGTTCGGCGGGGAGCAGCAGCAGGGTGCTCGGAACCATCAGCCCGATTGCAATCAGGAAGCCACGCTGGACCGAGCGGCGGACCGCGACCGCATCGCCGGCGCCGACCGCCTGTGCCACCAGGGGATCGAGGGCCAGCAGCATGCCGATGCCGAAGGATGAAATGGCGATGATCGTCACATGGCCGAGGGCGACCGCAGCCAAGGCCTCCGACGACAGGCGGCCGACGACCATGGTGTCGACCACGCCCAGCAGCATCATCCCAACCTGCACGACGACGATCGGTACCGCCAGCCGCAGCATGGCGGCGAGATCATCGCGGTGGGGCAATCGGAATGGATGGGTCATCGGGCGGCTCCGGTGGTGGAGGATAGCAGGGTGAATTCGGAATTCGGAATTCGAAATGACGCACACCATCACGGGAATTCCAGGTTGGTTTTGTGGGGCAGCCGTCTCGGCTGCCGTTTGTCAATGGGCGCGGGGCGCGTCATATTGGTGTGAGAATGAAGATCCTGCACATCAGCGACTTTCATATCGGTAAGGAGGAGACCGACGTCGACGAGTGGCGTCAGGCGGAGAAACTCGTGCGCCTGATCAGGCGCGAGTGGGGTGACGCTGCCGACAAACCGCTGGTGCTGATCACCGGCGACGTCGTCGACGATGGCCGCGAGGTCGAGTTCATCGAGGCTCGTCGCATCCTCCGCCCGCTGCATCGAGCCGGGTTTCAGGTCGCTTTGCTTCCGGGCAACCACGACTACGGCTGGAACGGCAGCTACGCTCAAGAAAAGCGTTTCAAGCTCTTCAAGAAGTACCTGCTCGGGATCGAGACCCGGGTCACCTATCCGGACGTTCCCTACGCTGACGACGATGTCTCGGTCATCACGCTGAACTCGATGCAGTCCGAAACCGGGTTCTGGGACGGGCTGCTGGCCGACGGCGAGCTCGGCGACCGGCAGCTCGATGAGCTTGGCGAGCTCATCACCACTCTCCGCGACGAGCGCAAGAAAAGCCACAAGATCGTCGTCGCGGTCCACCACCACCCGTTCTTGTTCCCGGACGATCCGTTCTTCAAGCAGGCCAAGGAGTGGTTCGGTCACCGTCTCAAGGACGGCGCCGACCTCATGCACCTGCTCTCCGGCCGCGTCGACGCCCTCCTCTTCGGCCACGAGCACCGCCACGTGGACTTCTCCGAACCCTTCGGCGGCCACGTCTTCACCGAGGAGTACGACATTCCCTGCATCCTCGCCTCGGGCAAGAGCACGAATCCCGGTCTGCCGGCGCGCGTCATCACCTTCGAAGGACGGCGTAAGCCAGTGGTCGAGGAGGCGCCGTGGTCGGCCCCTGAAGCCGATTGATTGAACCGCCAAGAACGCGAAGAGCGCCAAGACGTCGCAAAGAAAATTTTTTGGGGGGGAGTTCTTTGCGATCTTCGCGACTTTGCGGTTTATTCAACGTCGAGGGTGGCCAGCCGAGACGGCTACACAGCAATCTCCCGCCGGCGTGTGGCCGGCAGAGAGCCGCGAAGCGGCGACAGATTCATAGCCTGGGGCGTCAGCCCCAGGAATTCAAAGTCGCAATTCAGCCAGCCCTGAAGGGGCGACAGATTGCGGTTGCAGCGTGAGTTGCGGCCATTGACCACCGGCTGTCTGCCGCCGCTTCGCGGCTTGCTGTTATCAACTCAATGACCCTGGGGCTCACGCCCCAGGCTATGTGTATTCCGCCGCTTCGCGGCTCGGCGGGCTAAAGCGACTCGATTGCCGGTCCGTGTTTCTTGTTGATCATCAGCTCGAGGGGCGCCATCACAGACAACCAACAGGGTCATTTCCCTCCGTGGCCCTTGACGTTATGGTGGCCGGCATCCAGCATCGAGCATCGAGCATCGAGTATCGAGCATCCAACCGCTAATACCTCCACCCCAGATTCACGGTCACATTCCGCCCCGGCTCGTTGATGATGAAACCGGTGCGGAACGGGTTGCGAAGGTATGAGAAGTGCTCGTGGTAGGTGGCGTCGAAGAGGTTTGCGAGGATCAGTTGAACCCGCCACGCCCCGGAGGTCCAGCCGGCCTTGAGGTTGACGATGCCCCAACCCGGTGTCGGGTCCTCGCTGAGGTCGGTGTTGACTCGGTTCTGGCTGGCGGCGCCGACGCCCTCGATCTCGCCGAAGAAACGGGTGTTCTGCCACCTCACGGCAAGGCGTGCCGACAGCGGAGGCATCTCGGCGAGATCCGTGGAGAAGATGCCGAGCTCCGGGATCGCGTCCTGGGCGCCGCGGACATAGGCGATGTCGCCGGACAGGAACATTCGCGAGCTGACGGCCAATGAACCATCGATCGCAAATCCGCGCAGGGTCGCGTCCACATTCGCATAGCTCTGTGCGCTCGTGTTCATCACCCCCGGCACGTTGTTGATCCGCTGCTGGTTGTAAACCGTGATGTAATCGCTCACGGAGTCCGCCCAGGCGTTGGCATTCAGCGTGCCGCCGCCCGCGCTCCAGGTTAGCCCGAGCTCGACCCGTGTCGCGGTCGGGGGATCGAGAACGGGGTTGCCGACCCAATCGGCCCCCCTCCGCCGCAAGCCGTAGTATCGCTCGCGAGGATCGGGCGCCCGGACCGTCCGAGAGACACCGCCGTTGAGCGACAGGTTGGCCCCGGCGTCGTGAATCAGCTGCACGGACAGCGACGGTTCGACGTTGCGGCTCGAGGTGTCGGTGACCCCATGGTAGGCATAGTAGAGGCTGATGTTGGCGAGCTCGGAGTCGGCTTCAGTCGAGATCCAGTCGATCCTGCCGCCAAGCTCCAGCCGCGTGCGGTTTGAAAATCCGTGCTGCCATCTTGCCGACAGACCGGCCACCTTCATGTCGACGTTCGGCAGCGAGTTCTGGCGCATGTAGTTCATGCCCGCCATCTCGGTCCAGACGTTCCAGTTCCGCGTGTAGGCCTCGAAGCCGAGAACCACGGCGCCGATCTCCGCCTCGAGGGTCGCGCCTATGATCTCGGTGTCGGCCTGGGTGCCCATGCTCCATCCGCGGGGCGCGTCGCCGGCCGTCATCCTGAGGCTGTCCACCATCCAGTGATCGACCCGGGTGGCGTAGGCGGTCGCCCGCAGGGCGCGGAAGGCGCCGCTTTCAGGACTGTAACGGTAGCCCACGACGAGACGATCGGTGTCGTCGCTGATTGCATCCATCATCAGGGCGGGGTAGAGCACGTCGTCGGCCGATTGATGTGCGTAGGAAAGATTGAACTCCTGGTTGACGCCAGGCTCCCAGTAGGCTCTTCCCCAGGCGCTCGTGACGTCGTACGCATCGACACCGTCCACCTCCCCGGTGTAGTTGGACATCTCGGTCAGGAGCGTGCCGGAGCCGTCGGCATAGGGCTGGCTCGAGCGGCGTGAGAAGCCGCCCAACACCGCCACCCGGTCACTGCCGTAGCTGACGGTCGCCGACGGGTTGACCATCTCCCACGACCCGGCCGCGAGCGAGACATCGGCGTGAAGATCGGCGCCGGGCTTCTTGGTGACGAGGTTTACGAGACCGCCGAGGCTCCCCTGGGTTGCCATCTGGCCGGTCGTCGGTGCGAGCTCGACGCGATCGAGCTCGGCGAAGTCGAGGTGGAAGGCGGGCGGGTCCATCCGGTTCGGACAGGCGCCGCCGACTCTGGCGCCGTCGATCAGGACCGAGACGTCATCCTGGTGGTAGCCCTTGACGATGATGTCGTTGGCGATGCCGCCCTTGCGGATCTTCCACACGCCCGGCATCCGAGCCATCGCCTCGCCCACGTCGCGGGCCGCGCTCTCGCGCAAAACGGCCGTTTCGAGGGAGGATGGAGGGAGCACGGAATCGACCGCCATCGTGTCGTGAAATGTCGCCAGCGCGAGCTCGATCTCGACCCGCGATGTATTCCCGTCGAGCACGGACAACCGGGTGGCCGTCGAGGGGTGAAAGCCCTGAAGCTCCGCATGGACCTGATAGGCGCCGGGCGTGATACCCGGGATCTTGAACTCGCCGCCGTCGCCGGTGACGACCAACTCGGCGGAGTGGCCCGACCCATCGGTGAGAGTGACCGTGGCGCCGGAAAGCGCGACCCCTCCCGGTCCGCGAACGATGCCCACAACTGAGCCGGTTCCGGCCTCGGCCGAGCCGGTGAATACTCCAAGTGACAGGACCACCGCGCCCACCAAGGGGGCTCGCTGCCGATTTCTCTGGTTCATTGATTTCCCCATCCATTCACCCGGCCCGCCTCGATCAGGTGGCCGAAATTACCGATGCACTGAGCCGAGCGACGTTTCGCTCGACGCGTCAGGCGCGTGCGCGCCCGTGCGATTCAGGTGCGGACGGAAGGCGATGGGGGAGCGCGTGGGGAGGAAGGACGGGGGCCTTCGTCTGATGACACGAAGGAATCTTCTTGAAGCCGCCGCAGCCGTGGCGACGCAGGTGGCGGCAAGGATCGCGCCCGGCTGTGATCGACCGCGACCTTCCCGTGGTCGGGCCCCCGTTGCAGAGTGGCCCGCCACATGCCACAGCTCCGGGGCGCTTCGAGGGCGGGTCCGGGGGCGCCGATTCGAATGGTGGAAGAATCGCTGCTGACTTCAGTGGGTGCGTGGTTGCAGCAGTCACCGGTGCACGAGCACTCGCCGATGCAGCAGCAGAAGTAGGCGCCCGTGTCAGGCGTCCGAGTCGGTGCGGTGGCCAGGGCTACGCCGATCACCTGCGCCGTCGTGACCAACAACGAGAGCGTGACCCGAAGAATTGCTCGATTTCCCATCGATTTTTCTGGCGCACAGGATACACCAATTTTTCTCATCGGCGCAAACCTTCAACTGACAGGTGTGGGTGAAACTCGAGCACGTGCTGGAGGCGTTGCGGAGCGCGGGCTGACGTGTCTTCGCGCTTCGGTTAGAGTGTTGGCGAGGAGGCTGGTAATGTTCCGCTTCTGCGCCGTCATACTCACCGCAATTCTGATTCTGGCCGCTGAGCCCTTGATTGCGGATCCCGGCGCTTCGCCAGACTTCGTTCCGGAAATGAGTCTGAGCTACGTTAATCCCAATACCGGTGAACGAGTGTCTTGCGCCGACGGCTGCCGCCGGTTCGACGTTCCGGACGGCGTCGATCTCTTGGTCCGCGTCCGGGTTCTCAACGAGGGCGGCGACCCGGGGGACGACGGCGTGCCCTGGGACCTGTGGTTCGACGAGCGCCGCTACCCGTTTCCGGGGATCGACATCGCGGACTGCTACGACCCAGCGGAAAACCGCCTCGATACCGAATGTTGGCAGGCCCTGGTCGAGAGGGTGGATTGGGAATCATGGGGTCGTCAGGTTGCGGATCTGGTCTGCGTTCCGGAAAACGCAGGGGACTGCGAGGACGTCACCATCAAGGTGCCGATGGAGGCTGATCACGAGGGCTCGCGCGGCCGCGGCGTCTACTCCTTCGCGGTGTGGGTCGACCGGTTTCAGACGCGTCCCGAGGAGAACGAGTTCGACAATTTTGCCGGGCCGGTGCGAGTCAAGGTGGCGCCGGGGGATGCTGCAACTCAGGTTAGGAAGCCGCGTGAAGAAGCCGAACGGTCCGTGCCCGACCGGCTCGTTGCTCCATCATCGCCACAGCCGTACTCGGTGCGAGTCGTTGCCAAGGAGGAGGAGGCCGGCTTCACCCTGACCTCTCCGCGGTCTCGTGGCGTGATCATGTTCGAGCCCCCGTACTCGGGGAAGGTCACGGTCGAGGTCATGCCGTCCGGGGCTTACGAAGCCCTCCACCTCGAGGTTCGCAAGGTCTCCACCGGGGAGGTTCTCGCCGAGGCCGACGGTAAGGGAAACCTTCGGTTGGATGGTGGGATCGACGCCACGACCCTCAAGGATGACCGTCGCCTCGAGGCGGTCGTGACCCCAGCCCAGGGGGCGAGGGGCTCGCGGGGCACGATTCGCGTCAGCTACCCGGCGCGGGCGATCTACCGCCGGACGGAGTGAGCGGTGAGTTAGCCCGCATTTCTCACCAGCTTCCTGCTGCGGCCTGCGATGCACCGCACCCAGCGGAGTTTTCTCGCCTCGGGGTGCTCGACGTACTGTCAAGTACGACTCCGCGCCCCTCGGGTCGCAAACGCCGCTGGGCACGGCACCTCGCAGCCC
>Ga0209013_10002579_pt1 | contig 16359 bp, 11 predicted proteins | sample Cruoilmetagenom2_FD_187291 | JGI IMG/M metagenome (GOLD analysis project Ga0209013, IMG submission 187291) | Oil polluted marine microbial communities from Coal Oil Point, Santa Barbara, California, USA - Sample 2 (SPAdes) (version 2) | ecosystem: Environmental > Aquatic > Marine > Oil seeps ...
GTACTCGCGTACGCCGCACAAGGAAATCCGCCGCCTGACGCCGAGATTGCAAAAAATCGCCGTTTCCGGACGAGAACTAGCCCGCATATCTCACCGGGTGTCTACTACGGACGGCGAATCGCAGCGTCCCGCTGTGCTTGTCTCAAGCCGTCAGCTCCTCGCTGTCATCGCCGGTCTGCGCCCACTCGGGTTGCCAGCGTCCCTCGTACATGGCGCGAATGTAGGGATCGAAGAAGAACTGGTGCTCGCCAAAGGCGGGATGGAGCTCGTCGATCCACGCGGCCTGCGAATCGAATTGCGCGAAGAACACCCGGTTGACCCACTCCGGGTCTCTGGCCTGGACCATCTTGAGGACGAAGACCTTTTCTCCGCCGATGGTGGTAATACCCTCGACCAGCACCTTGCCCGGGGTTGCGGACATCGAGGGACCGCGAACACTTCGCGCGAGCCCAGAAACCTCAGCGTACGCCCTGCTGAAGATGCGAAATGCTCTCGCCAATGGAACCTGAAAGTACTGTTTCGGACCGGTATCGCGCTCAACGAATTGATAGTACGGCACCGCCCCGAGGGCCACCTGTCGACGCCACATCTCGGCCCAGGCTTCGACCGTGTCGTTGATGTGGCGGATGAGCGGCGCCTGACAACGAACCACTGCCCCGGCGCCACGGATCCGCCGAATCGCCATCGTCACCGCCTTTGTCCCGAGCTCTCTCGGGTGGCTGAAGTGGGCCATGAAGGCCAGTCGCCGTCCCCGCGAACGCACATCCTCGAAGAGACGTAGGAGATCGTCGGCGTCAGAGTCCGTGAGAAAGCGATAGGGCCAAAAGGAGAGCGCCTTGCTGCCGATGCGGATAGACCGCACGTGCCCCAGCGAAGGATTGAGTAGCGGCTCGATCGTCCTTCGCAAGACGGCGCTGCTCATCACCATCGGGTCGCCGCCGGTGATCAGCACGTCGGTGACCTCTTCGTGTTCGGACAGGTACTGCACGAGCTCATCTGTGTTTCGGGCGGCGAACCGCAGGTCTTTGACGCCGACGAACTGCGGCCATCTGAAACAGTAGGTGCAGTAGGCGTGACAGGTCTGACCCTGGACCGGGAAAAAGAGCACCGTCTCACGATACTTGTGCTGGCACCCCAGGACCCGTTCGCCATCGACTCTGGGCACGTTGAGCAGCTTCTGACCGGCCGGGTTCGGGTTCATCCGCAGGCGGATCTCGTGAACCAGCCGCCGGAGCGGCTCGCCCTCCTCGCCCCTGACAACCATGTCCTCGAGGCGAAGCAAATCACCCCGGTCGAGCATCCCGGCCTGCGGGAAGGTGAGCTGGAAGATGGGATCGTTCGGGATGTCATCCCAGTCGATGAGTTCGCGCAGAACGTAGTCATTGACTCGAAACGGCAGGACGCTGGACACCGCTTTGAGCGCCGCACGTTGCTCGACTGAAAGTTGGTTGATCTCCGGTAGACGGTCGAGGTGGCGGCGACCGTAGGCGCGGAACCGGGGTTGATCGATGACGGTATGCGTCTCCATCGGTCACACCCCCTTCGCGCTCAATTCTCGAGACCTCTACAGCCTCCAACGTCGTGTATTGGCCCTTTCGGGCCGAACGTCCGCGTCGTGAGCTTAACACCAATGTCAATGACATCCAAGGGGCAACCGAAAATTGTGCCAGACCGGTTCCGATACACAAAACCACCCCGGAGCGTTCCGGGGTGGCTGAGGGGTCGTTTTTCTACGATCAGAAACTACTCGTCCTCTTCCTCGGTGACGATCTCCTCGCGGATCTCGATGAGGTGCGCTCCGGCGTTCTCGATCTTCTTCATCACGCAGCCGGTCACCGGATCGATGTAGTCGTCGAGCAGGCGCTCGTCGGCCTTGACCATCAGCATCGAGCCGGTTTCCTCGCAGCGGTAGGTAACGTAGTCACCACCACCGTGATGCCCCATCCGCTTGATGATGATCGGAGAACCCTCGCCGTCCTCGGCGATCCACTTCATCTCGTGATGACCTGAATGATCACCGTCGCCGAAGAAGACGACATCACCATCACCACCCACGAGCTCTTCGACATCGATGGTCTCGCCGTCGCCCTTCTTCATGATGATCACCCGCTTGCACGGATGGTCGCCGTCCTCTCCCTCGCCCACCCAGACGAGATTGCTGTGGCCTTCACCCACCTGATGCAGCTCACCCATCTCGTGCTCATCGTTGATCAGGACCAACGAGTCGTCGACGCGCTTGACCACGATTTGGTGGTCGCCGACATCGAAGGTTCGTTCCTCGCCCTCCGCCAGATCACCCAGGTGCACGGTCTCTGCCACTCCGTTGACATCGACCGTGATCTCCTGGCCCCCCTGGTTCCGCACCTCGACCTTCATCTCGATCTCTTCCGCGAACACCCACACGGCGCCCACGAGGAGCACCAGAGCCGCCGCCACCAGATAACGCGCCCACGAGCTTTGCTTCATGCGTCTGTCCTCCATACTGTTTATTGACCGACGGACCGGAAACCGTGGTCTGTTGTGTCCACCCTGTCTTTCGCAATCCCCGTGCCAGGTTCGCCCACGTCCAACGGTTGGCCCCCATTCCCATATGCGGAGGTCAGCTCCCGATTTCGGGAGATTCTGCCTCATCCTCTGACATCCCGTGCTTCTCGAGTCGGTAGAGGAACGCCTTGTAGCCAAGACCGAGGAGACGCGCAGCGGCGGCCCGATTGCCCCCGGTCCTTCCAAGCGCCTGGCGCAGAAGACCGGCCTCGGCACGCTCCCACACCACTCCCTCGGCCGGGAGTCGGAATGGACAGCCATCAGCGACTCCCGACCGCCTCATCTCCGGCGGCAAATCGTCGATGCTGACCCGACCATCCTCCGCCAACAACACCAGCCGTTCGACGACATTTGCCAGCTCGCGGACGTTGCCCGGCCAACCGTGTTCCATCAGGGAGCGGAGCACGGCCGGCGGCAGCGCCGACATCTCGATCCCATGGCGGGCCGACGCCTGCTCGAGAAAGGCCGCAGCGAGCAGCGGCACGTCCTCCATGCGCTCCCGCAGCGGCGGCAGCTCGACCGGCACGACGTTGAGCCGGTAATACAGATCCTCGCGGAAGCCGCCCTCGGCGATCAGTGCCGGCAGATCCCGGTTCGAGGCCGCGATCACCCGCACGTCACACGCCACCTCACCGCCACCGCCGACTCGCGTGAACCTCCGCTCCTGCAGCACCCTCAGCATGGTGGCCTGCAATGGCAGCGGCATCGACGCGATCTCGTCGAGGAAGATCGTGCCCCCGTCGGCCTCCTCGAAGCGTCCCTCACGCTGTCGATGGGCGCCCGTGAAGGCGCCCTTCTCGTGGCCGAAGAGCTCACTCTCGATCAGGGTTTCGGGAATCGCGGCGCAGTTGACCGCCACGAAGGGGCGATCCGCCCGGCGACTCGTCCGATGAAGACTCCGCGCCACCAGCTCCTTGCCGGTTCCCGACTCCCCCACCACCAGCACCGTAGCATCGGTGGCCGCCACCTTTTCGATCGTGCGATAGAGCCGCGCCATCGCCTCCGAGCGACCGATGAGTTCACCGAATCCGTCCCCCTCACGGATCACCTCGCGCAGCTTGAGGTTCTCGCGTTCGAGGCGGCGGGTACGCAGCACGCGCCGCACGGCCAGCAGTAGCGCCTCGCGCTCGAACGGCTTGCCGAGGTAGTCGTCGGCGCCGCGGCGGACGGCGTCCACCGCGTGCGCGATCGAGCCGTAGGCGGTCATGACGATGAACCCGCATCCCAACAAACGGTCGCGCACCTCGTCGAGCAGCTCGCCGCCATCGCGCCCCGGCATCCGCCAGTCGCAGAGAATGAGATCGGGCGCCTCCTCACCGATCGCCGTGAGCGCTTCATCGACGGTGCCACTCTCGCGCACGGCGTAGCCGTCGCGCTCGAGGATCTCGGCGATCAACCGCCTCTGCGGCGCCTCGTCCTCGACCACCAGGAGCGACACGCGCTCATCCATCGCGGGGCTCGTCCGCCAGCGGTAGGCGCATGCATGCCACCGTGCCGCCGCCATCTCTGTCCGCGATCTCGAGGCGCCCACCGTGCATGCCCTCGACGAGCTGGCGCGCCAGGAAGAGACCCATGCCCGAACCGCCCACCTTCGTCGTCACGTGCGGTGAAAAGAGGCGTCGCCTGACCTCCTCCGGGAGACCTGGACCCCGGTCCTCAACCCGGATCATCGCCTCGTCGCCGGCCCGCTCGAGCACCACAACCACGGCCTCCCCAACCGGCGAGACCTCGGTCGCATTCTCGACCAGATTCGCGAGCGCCGCGCGGACCGCCCCGGGCACGACCTGCGCCCGGAGGTCCCCGCCGGCGTTCTCGATCCGCACCGCCGATCCCTGCTGCGCCGACTCCAAGGCCACCCCCCGTACGAGCTCGCCGAGATCCGCTTCCTCGGGCGTCGCGGATTCCTCGGCCCCGAGGGCCAGGAACGAGCGCAACCAGCGATCGATGCGACGGATCTGGGTCCGCGATGTGGTGACGAGGTCTGCGCGACTGTCCTCGCCCTCCGCCAGTTCCTCGACCGCGAGCCCCAGGGTATGGAGCGGATTGCGGAGGGTATGCGCGAGACCTCGCGAGAGATCTCCGAGCTGCGCGAGATGCTCGTGTCGCCGCCACTGTTCACGCTCCGCCTCGAGCTCCGCCAATCGCTCGGACATGCGGTTGAAGGACCGTTGGAGGTCTCCGACCTCCCCTGCCGCGGAGACCGGCACCTGAACGCCGAGCTCGCCGTGGCCCAGCGCCTCCGCCCCGTCTGCCAACGCCCGCAGCGGCTGCGTCAATCGGCGCGACAGCACGGCCGAGGCAACAAGACCAACGACCAGCAGCAGCCCGCCCGCGGCAGCGCCCTTCTGCATGGTCTCCTCGACCCGATTGACCGTCGGCAAAACCGGGATCGGGATGCGGCGGAGGTCCCGGTCGTCCTCCCTCACCACCAGGAAGCGGTCGTGGCGCCGGTCGCCGTTCTCGACTGTGATCATCAGCTCCTTGACCGGCTTCGGGCGATCGGCCGACACAACCTGCGCTTCCTTCGCAGCCTCGGAGGTCGTTTCACCATCTTCCTCTCCGGCGTCCGCAAACCACTTGATCTCCTCGCTCACATCCTCGCGGTCGCTCGTATCGATCGTGCGACGAATCACTCGCCGGACGCCGTCGTCGACATCACCAGAACCCGGCGGCGCGGGTAGGGCCATCACGAAAACCTCCGACTGAACCGCCTCGCCGTCTTTCGCCACATCCGGGTGGTCTCCATGAACGACCCGATCGGTATCCACCCACAACCCGTCGGCGTCACCGCTGAAGAACGCTTTCTCCGCCGTCAGCATCTCCTTGCCAACCGTGGTCGCGACCCGGGTCAGATCATCCTCGATGGAACGGAGCTGGCGAGAGTAGATCCACCACTGCAGGCCCATCAGGGCCAGTACAAGGGCCGCGGTACCGAGAAAGAGCCGAGTTTGAATCCGCATGAGTCGCTCCTCGATGGAGTATACGCACCACGCTGGGTGCTTCCAGCCCGAAATAAAGCAATTCCTGTGCCATGGTCAGTTTCTAGTTTTGAGTTTGGAGTTTTGAGTTTTGAATTTCCATCTACCCCACAGGATTTCGGATTTCGGATTTGACGTCCCCCAACTAAAAGCCGACGCCAGGAAACCCCAGTCAGCGTGGCGCTGTCACCAATGTTGACCGGACGTGCCGTCTCTGACGATTTTGGGATCACGGCGTTTCCTGCGAGTGGATGCCTCTGGCCCAAAGATCGTCAGAGGGGGCACTCCCGGGCAATGTCGTTTCGGAGCATCGGGATCTTCAAGCTGGAAGATCCTCGCAGGAACACACCATCGCGTGCCAGATTGCGGCATATCGCGGGCCGCAGTAGCGACGTCGTGGGAGACGTAGGCGCAGGGCGGCGAAGCCGCCACGCCGACCTCGGGCGCCGAAGGACAGAATGAGGCCCCGCAGAATCGGAGCGCAGCGTGTTCAGTCGTCGGATTCGGGATGGCGGCGGTCGGCGCGGGTGATCTCCCAGCGGCCCATGAACTCTACCCAGTTCAATGGCGAGCCACCGCTCCAGGTCTCGACAAAGATCGGGCTGCCGAGATTGGCCGAGTACAGCGGGAGCTCACCGCGAGGAGTTCGGCGGTGGGTTGCGCCGCCGGAATGGGGAATCCGTTTTCTCCTGAAGCTCTTCATCTCTCTCCTTCAGACGCTCGAGCCCGAAAAAGGTTGATCGGGACATCGGACACTCCCATTTTCAACCCGTCACCCTGTATACGAGGCAGACCGTTGATTCATCCGGGTATTGTCGAATGAAACATCCGGCAACGTCATGAGATTCCCGCAGTGGTACCATGTTTTCGATGACCACGGTCACCAAGTCCCCCGGGTTTCTTGCATCCAACCATCTCAGCCGGCCCTGAGACATGAACGAGGATTTCGACACTTCCGTCCCAAAGGGACCCCGCGTGTGGGCAATCGGTGGCGGCAAGGGGGGCGTGGGCAAGTCGGTCATCGCCTGCAATCTCGCCGCCGCCCTCAGTCGAGCCGGCGATCGGGTCGTGCTGGTGGACGCGGATCTCGGCGGCGCCAACCTCCACACCCTTCTCGGAGTGCCGAACCCCAAGACCAACCTGTCCGACTTCATTTCGAAAAAGGTGCCGAACCTCTCCGACGTGATGACGCCGACCCCGGTCGAAAACCTGTGGTTGGTGAGCGGCGCCCGCGCGTTGGTTGACATGGCGAATCCGAATTTCAGCCAAAAGGGCAAGATCCTCCGACACGTCAATTCCCTCGATACGGACCACGTGGTGATCGATCTCGGCGCCGGCAGCGCTTTTAACGTCCTCGACTTCTTCCTGGTGGCGCGAAAGGGCATTCTAGTGGTCGTACCGGAACCCACCTCGGTCGAGAACGCCTATCATTTTCTCAAGGCCGCCTTCTTCCGCAAACTCAAATCCGCGGAACCAAGGGCCCAGGTCCGTGCTGCCATTCACGAGGTGATGAACGGGAGTCGGCGAAACACCGTGCGCACTCCACGCGACCTCATCTCACGCGTGTGGGCGGTCGATCCCGACGTCGGTGCGGCTCTGCTTGCCGAAGCGAGTGGCTTCAGACCCTCTCTCATCGTCAACAGGGTCGACCATCCGAAGCATCGGCAATTGGGCGAGGACATGGTCACCGCCTGCCACCAGTACTTCGGCATCCGGCTGCAGTTCCTCGGCGCCCTCCCCAACGATCAACTGATCGTGCGATCGGTGGTCGAACAACGCCCGGCAGCCGCGTTCTTCCCACAAATACCATTTATGACTGCGATGCACGGGATGGTCGAAAAGCTCTCCTACGCCCGGAGGAGAACTGCATGAAGGCCCGCCCCGAAGATTGGGAGGTCCTTGGCCTTGAACCGGGCGCCGAAACTCCTCAGGTACGACAGGCCTACCGCCGCCGGAGAGCGCTCTACGAACCGACGGCGCTGGCGACGTATAATCTGCTTGACGACGATGAGCGGGCGGAAATCGTGCAGCGGATCGACGAAGCCTACCGCCGCATCATGGGCGCCGAACCCTCGGTGCAAGTTGCACCCTCTCCTGTCCGGCTGCCTCATCCCGAGACCGAGATTCCCTCGGGGGCCGGACCCGACCCTGCCGCTGAGCCTGGCGCCTATCTCCGCCACCACCGACGTGTTCAGGGTCTGAGCCTGCATCAGATCGCTGCCGAAACGAAGATCGGAGTCACCATCCTCGAGCGGATCGAAAACGAAGACTTCGACGCCCTCCCAGCAGCCGCGTTCGTGCGCGGCCACACCCACCAGTTCGCCCGCGAACTCAAGCTTCCTGACTCCCATGAGTTCGCAAAGCTCTACATCCAAAAGATGCAGGGAACCGAGGAGGAAAGTTGAGAGTTTAGAGTCTCAACTCTGAGATTTCGACGGGCATGCGAACAATCTCCGGGAAAAAAGGGCGCCCCAAAGGGCGCCCTCCAAAATTCACGAAGTGAATTCTCACTTGATACCGGCGGCCTCCTCGAGCATGTCGGTGGTCAACGACTTCGGGCGCTCGATCGGATAGCCGAGGGCGCGGTCCCACGTGATGTTGGTCAGCACACCCAATGCACGGCCGACGCCGAAGAGTACGGTGTAGAAGTCCCAGTCGGTGAGGCCGTAGTACCACTGGATGACGCCCGACTGCGCATCGACGTTGGGCCAGGGATTCTTGGCCTTGCCCTGCTCCTCGAGCACGCCCGGCGCCACCTGGTAGATCATGCTGATGAGCTTGAAGAGCGGGTAGTCCGGAAGGTGCTTGAGGCAGAACTCGCGCTGCGACTCGTAGCGCGGGTCGGTCTTGCGGAGCACCGCGTGGCCGTAACCCGGAATCACCTGGCCGCTGTTGAGGGTGTCCCACAGAGCCTGCTTGACGAGCTCTTCGGTGGGTTCCTGGTCGCCGAGCTTCTCCATGAACTTCATGGTCCAGCTCAGCACCTCCTGGTTGGCGAGGCCGTGGAGCGGGCCGGCGAGCCCGTCGATGCCGGCCGACAGCGAGTAGTAGGCGTCCGACAGCGCCGACGCCACGAGGTGGGTGGTGTGGGCGGAGACGTTGCCCGACTCGTGGTCGGAGTGGAGGATGAAGTACATCCGAGCCACGTCATCATATGGCGCATCGATCCCCATCTGGTGGGCGAAGTTACCACCCATGTCGAGGTTCGGGTCCTCGGCAATCTGGTCGTCATCCTTGTACTTGAGACGGTAGATGAAGGCCGCCAGGACGGGCAGCTTGGCCATCAGATTGCAGGTGTCCTCGAACATCGGATCCCAGTAATCCATCTTCGACATGCCCTCGTTGTATCGCTTCACGAAGAGCGACTCGCGCTGCATGGCGAGGATGCCGGCCGAGTACATGGTCATCGGATGGGTGTCGCGCGGCATCGCTCGGATCACGTCCTTGACGTAGTCCGGAAGTTGACGCCGGTTTTTGAAGTCCGCCACCACCTCCTCGGCCTGCGCCGCAGTCGGGATATCCCCGGTCATGAGGTAGTAGAAGAAGCCCTCGACGCTCGGGTACTCCTGGCCATCCACCGCCGGCAGGGCGGCAAAGGTCTCCGGGATGGTGCGCCCCCGGAACCGGATACCCTCGAACGGGTCGAGATACGAGACGTCCGTGACGAGGCATTTCACGCCCCGCGCGCCGCCGATCGCCTGCGCGATGGTGACGTCACAGAGCTTGACGTCGCCGTGCTCTTTAAGCAGACGCGTCGTCCTCGGGCGGTGCTCCTCGATTTTCTTGAACAGGGTTTCTTTCAGAGTCGACATCGATGCCTCCCATTCTTTCTGTGGCGGAGATCCCGATCAATGCAACATCGGCATCTCGACACGGTCAAAGGTTGTCAATCTCAATTCACGACGAAACCCTCACCAGGGTTTTCACGCCGAGGAGTATAGGGCTTGTGAAGAAAAGTGACAAGCTCTTTTTCAGTTGCTCAGACATAACTCCAAGCGGACGGGAGGATTGCAGTGAATGACGGCTCATTCGGCGGCCGGCTGCGCCGGCAATTTCGAATTTCAAATCATACGTATCCGATTGATTCAGGTCGGCCGAATACCCAGGCGGTTTCGTTACCAAGGGGTCGCGGGCCCTAAAGGACCCGCCCACAAAGGCTGCCAGGACACGTGTAGGCGGGTCCTTTAGGGCCCACCACCACGATGTTTCGGAACCAGGACAGGCAAAACCTGAGCCAACCGGAGACGCATGATTCGAATTTCTAATTTGCCACTTCCCCGCGCGGGTGCAGGGCGCAGGGTGAACCCTGAACTCTACACCCCGGAGAGTTGACATCCGCGCGAGAGCAGCGAAGAATCAGCCGGTGAATGGCATCTCGAATAACCGGCGACCGGCCCAGGTTCTGCTGGCCGCGATCGACACCACCTGTCTGGTGGCCGGCGGTCTCGTCGCCGCCTGGATTCGATTCGGAAGCCTGCTCTTTCCGCATGAACTCGGCCGCATCTTCGATCACCCGGGTTTCATCGCCTATGCGATCCTCGCCCAGCTCGGGCTCGCGATCACCTTCGATCTCTATCGCCCGGAAAGCTGGCGCACCCGTGACTACCTGCTCGCGCGAATGGCGGCGCTCGGTATCAGCCTCGCCCTCGCCCTCGCCCTCGGTACGTACTTTGTTCTTCAGTGGCGGTTCGGGCGCGGCCTTCTCGCCCTCACCCTACTCGTCACCCTGCCCGTCGAGACCCTGGTCCGCCTCCTGTGGTACGAGGTCAGCTCGCGCACCGGCTCGCGTCGAGCGGTGGTGATTGGGACCGGTCCGATCGTCGGCGAGCTCGAGAAGGCCCTCGCCGAACGGCCGTCGGCGCCGTTCCGCATCGTCCGCCACCTGCCGGCGCCCAACGGAACCGATCAGGCGAAGTTGACCGCTGACGACCTTGCCGACGTGGACCTGGTGATCGTTGCCCAAATCACCGACGATTCGATCGCCGACAGGCTCGCGGCACTCAACTTCGGCGGCACGACGGTTGTCGACTCCGCAGGCGCATTTGCCGCCCTCACCGGCCGAATCCCGGTGCGACAGGTGGACTCGCGGTGGTTCATCGCCACCGGCGATTTCTCGTCGCTCGCCACGTCGGGATTCCATCGCGTGCAGCGATTCCTGGACCCGTTGGCAGCCACAACTCTCCTGGTTCTGACCGCACCGTTGCTTCTCCTCGCCGCGCTCGGCATCATCCTCACCGACGGTCGTCCGGTTCTCTACGCGCAGCGGCGGCTCGGCCGATTCGCCAAGTCCTTCACCCTGTACAAACTCCGCACCATGCGCCGCGCCGCCGAGGAGGACGGACCGCAGTTCTCGGGCGACAACGACACGAGGGTCTTCCCGATAGGGCGATTCCTGAGGCGTTGGCGAATCGACGAGCTGCCGCAGCTTGTCAACGTCCTGCGCGGCGACATGAGCCTCGTCGGGCCCCGCCCGGAGCGTCCCGAGCTTGCCCGGCATCTAGAGGCGGAGATACCGTTCTACGCCTTCCGATACTCGGTCCGCCCCGGCCTCACCGGCTGGGCGCAGGTTCAATACCCCTACTGCTCAGAACCCGAAGAACACCTCGTCAAGCTCGAGTTCGATCTCTACTCGCTGCGCCATCATGGACCCGCGCTGTATACCATCGTGCTGTTGCGGACGCTCGGTGCGTTGATCTTCCAGCCGCAAAGTTGGTGAGATCCACGATGTCGAGTTTTGAGTTTTGAGTTCCCACCCACCCCTGGGCTGAATTTTGAGTTGAGAGTTCCCACCCACCCACCCGGAGAACGGGAGGGCGGGTGGGAATTCCGAATTCCGAATTCCGCATTCCGAATTCAAAAGTTGACATCATCGCTGCCGGATCCCATACTTTTCACAGCTCTTTGGCGTATTGAAGCGAACGCGTTTCCGTGGGGGTGCCCACTACTGCAGGGCTGAGAGCACACCCCTCGAACCTGATCCGGATCATGCCGGCGGAGGAAATTGGAAACGCCCACCCACCATGCCGCGGCGCATCCTGAGCGGGCTTTCCGATCTTCATTTCTGGTCGGAACGATCCTCGGAGTTGCGGCATGGGCCTCCTGAAACAGGTCTTATTGGTTGTGCTGATCGCGGCCATCCCATCGATGGCGGCTGCGAGCGAAGTGCGTGGCGCCCTGGTCGACGCGGTGACCGGGAGACCCGTTGCCGGCGCGCAGATCCATTGCGGCGGGCACGGGATCGACCTACAAACGTCAACCGGCGCCGATGGCGGCTTTGTCCTCGAGCTGCCGGCGCCGCCCCCGACATCCCTTCGGCTCCAGGTCGATGCCACCGGCTACCTACCCCTCGACCTCAACCTGACGGATCTCGAGCACACCCGTTTCCTCAGCCTGAAGGCTCAGCCCCTCTTTGCCGGTGAAATCGAGGTAACCGGTCTCCGCGCCAAAGCCGGCGAGACCCCGGTCACGGTCACCAATGTTGAACGCGACGAGATCGAACGCCGATACTGGGCGCAGGACGTGCCGATCTTCCTTTCGCCGGTGCCCGGCTTCTATGCCTACAACGACTCGGGCAACGGCATTGGGTACTCGTACTTCTTCCTGCGCGGGTTCGACATGCGCAGGACCGCCGTCAGCATCAACGGCGTGCCCCTCAACGACGCCGCCTCACACGGCCTCTTCTTTATCGATCTCGCGGATTTCCTGGCGACCGCCGGCGACATCCAGGTCCAACGGGGCGTCGGAACTTCCCTCTACGGCGGCAGCGCCATCGGCGGGTCGATCGATCTGCAAACCAGAGAACCCGCAGGCTCGCGACAGCTCCGGGTGGTCGCTCTCGGCGGCGCGTACGACACCTCACGCTTCACCTTCGAGTACGACACCGGGCTCCTGGCCGACCGCTGGGCCGCCACCCTCCGCTACTCCCGGGTGACGAGCGACGGCTACCGAGATCAGTCGTGGGCCGAGATGTGGAACTACTCGGGATCGCTCGTCCGCTATGGCGAAAAGACCACCGTGCGTCTCGACCTGTTTGGCGGCCCTGAAGAGACCCACCTCGCGTTCGAAGGAATTCCCAGGGCGTACCTCGATGGAGAGATCTCCGGTGATATGCGGCGCGACCGGCGCTACAACCCTCTCGAGTACCCGGGCGAGATCGACCACTTCTTCCAACCCCATTATCAGCTCGTCCACAGCTGGCAGGTGAGCGACGCGGTGGTCCTCCAGAACACTCTCTACTACTTCGCGGGCGACGGCTACTTTCAGCAGTTCAAGGAGGACCGGTGGTTTCCCGAGTACGGCCTGACGCCGTTTCCGGGACCCGACGGCGAGATCGTCGACACCACCGACCTGGTGCGGCGGCGCGAGGTCGACGAGTGGGACGGCGGGTGGATTCCAAACCTCGAGTGGCGCCACGGCGGCGGGCGCGGCGCCCTCCAGGCGGGTGCGTCGATCCGCCTCCACAGCGGCCGCCACTTCGGTTTCGTCCAGTGGGCGGAGCACTACCCTCCCGATCTGCCCCCCGACCACCGCTACTACGACTACGAGCTCGACAAGGTCTCGCTGCAACCGTTCATCCAGGAAACCTGGCGCTTCAACCAGCGGTGGAACCTCCTCGCCGGTCTGACCTGGACATCGCATCGCTACGATCTCCACGACGACACGATCAACGACGTGTCCTTCGACACCACCTACACCTACCTCCTCCCCCGCCTCGGCCTCACCTTCCATCCGGCGGCGCGTTGGCGCCTCTACGGCAACGTCTCGCGTGGCGGCCGCGAGCCGGCCTTCCGCGACATCTACGACCCCCAGAACTACTGGTCGCCACCGCCGCAGGATCTCGACCCGGAAGAGCTCACCGACTACGAGCTCGGGGCGAGCTTCGCGTGGAAGACGGGGGCCGCCACCCTCAACCTCTACTACCTCGACTTCTCGAACGCCATCGTGTGGGCAGGTGGCCTCGACAACAACGGCGACCCGGTGACCGCCAACGGCGCCGTGACCACCCATCGGGGCCTCGAGCTCGAGGTGTCGTGGGCCCCCCTCCCGAGGTGGAGCGGAAGGCTCTCCGGCGCTTACGCCCGCAACACGATCGACGAATTCATCGAGTTCGGGTACGGCGGGGAGCTCATCGACCACTCCGGTAACTCGCTCCCCGTCAGCCCGCGGTGGACGGGCACTCTCGAGCTCCGCGGCGGCGCGGGACCGGTCGACGGCTTCCTCCAGCTCCGTTTCGTGGACGACTTCTTCCTCGACAACACCGGGGACATGCGCAAGTTCCCAGAGGTCCGCGACGACCCCGACTACATCCACCGGGTGAACCGGGCCTACGCGACGCTCGACCTCGGTCTCGACGCCGATTTCGGGAGCTCGGTCGCCAATTGGCTCAGCGCCCGCCGGATCGGCGTGCGGCTCCGGGTCAACAATCTCACCGACGAGCTCTACACCACCTTCGGTTACTTCGACGGCTCGCAGCCGGTGTGGATTCCCGCCGCCACCCGCAACGCCTACGTTGGGCTGACTTTCGATTGGTGAATAGGCTAAGCTGTTGCCCGTGACACAGGACACCGCATGATCAAATCGCTGCTCGCCTTTCTCGTGATTTTCAAGATCCACATCGTGAGCCGCCTTTTCTTCCGGCTCGAAAACAAGTGGATCGGTGGCGAACCGGATAACTACACCACCGATACCCGGATCATCGCCCTTCTCAACCACACCAGCCTGTACGAGCCTCTCGTGGCCGGCTATGCGCCCATCAACCTGCTGTGGAAGATCGCGCGCCACGGGGTGCTGCCGGTTGCCGAGAAGACCATGAAGCGCCGGGTTGGTCTCTTCTTTTCTCTCCTGGTGCGTCATGTCGTCGTGGTCACCCGGCAGCGCGATCACACCTGGGACGAGGTCCTCAACCGCATCGACTCCAAGGCCATCGTCATCATCTTGCCCGAGGGACGGATGAAACGGGCCAACGGCCTCGATTCGAAGGGCAGACGGATGACCGTCCGCGGCGGCATCGCCGATATCCTCGATGTTCTCCCCTCAGGCCGTATGTTGATCGCCTACATGGGCGGCCTCCACCACATCCAGGTGCCCGGCGAGGTCCTGCCGACTCCGTTCAAGACCATCAAGTGCCGGATGGAGATGGTGGACATCTCCGACTACAAGGCCGAGGTCGCGGCGGAGTACCCCGAGCTTGATTTTACCGGCGCCGTGATTGCCGATCTCACGCGACGGCGGAATGAGTATTGCCCGACCGAGTGAGAGATTTCGGATTTCGGATTTCGGATTTTTCGACGCACCATGAACGAGTTAGTGGGGCCGGAAAAATATGGAAATAGTCTTGGACATCCGCAGCGTTTGTGGCAATAATCATGTGGATGCATCCGAGCTTTGATATCGGATCGCCGTGTTTTGTTTGAGACTCTCTCTCCAGAGATGTCCCGAAGATGAGACTCGATCCGAATTTCGGAAATGGAGGCGGTGGTGGCCAGCTCCTGGCGCTTGAGATGGATGTCGGACGCGGGCACCGGTGAGGCATCCTTCGGTCCCGGAGCGCACGTCCTCGGCTCCGCATCCGACGCCGACCTCCGATTGCCCGACCCGACGGTGTCCCGTCGCCACGCCCGGCTCAGGTGCTCCGACGACGGCGTCACCATAGAGGATCTCGGTTCGACCAACGGCACCTCGCTCAACGGTCTACCGGTTGACGGACCCGTGCTCATCGCCGGCAGAGCTTCCCTCAAGGTCGGACGGGTGAAGATCGACCTGATACCGGAATCTTCGTCCTCTCCAGTTGTCGAGGAGGGAGATTCCCAGGCGAGCTCCGGCGCCTCCATCCTCCTCGGGCCGGCAACCGTGGGTTTTCTCCGGGAAGCCGGCGAGGAGGTCGCCTTCAAATCGGGCGAGGTCGTGGTTCGGCGTGGTGAGCGCCAGGACCACTTCTTCGTCGTGATCAACGGCGAGGTCGAGCTCGTTCTCGTCGAGGGCGAGTCGCGCAGGCGGCCCCTGGCCCGGCTCGGCGAGGGCGGCATCTTCGGCGCGGAATCGGTGCTTGGAAAAGAGGGCGCAGCCATCGATGCGGTGGCCGTGACCGACGTGCGGCTTCTCCGGTACCCGGCATCGGCGCTACCCACCGCCCTCAAGGAGTCGGCCTCCCTGCGCCGCAAGCTCCTCGGGGGCATCGCCCGCCACCTCCACCGGAGCACATCCGACGCGCTCGACCTCATGCACGGCGCCGATGTCATGGCGCGCCTGGTCCAGGGTGACAACGATCCAGACGAACTGATCGCGGTCTCGGCGCGGATGAAGGCGATCAAGAAAAAGGTCGCGAAGTTCAGCGAGCATGACCATCCGGTTTTGATTCTCGGTGAAGACGGCACGGGCAAGACGCTGATCGCCCGTCTGATCCATGATGGATCCTCGCGCTCACAGGGTCCTCTGATTGCCGTCAACTGCCGAGACCTCACCGCCGGCCACGCAGCCGAGCTGATCCTCGGCGAGGATCTCGGTGGCCGCCTGCCGACCGACGATCACAGCAGCGGCGGGATCCACCTCGCACATGGGGGCACCATCGTCCTGCGCGGCGCGGACGAGCTCGAGCCCGCGGCGCAGCATCTGATCTCGGCCCACCTGAGAGGCAAACGACAGCAGATTTCCGGCGCCTATCCGGACACCAGGTTCATCATCACCGCCCGCGAGGCCTCTACCGGCGACGTCGAAACGGGTTTGACGCGCGATCTAGCGGAATCCTTCGACGACGTGATCGAGCTCACGCCCCTGGCCAAGAGGCCGAAGGACATCATTCCGCTGGCCGAGGAGTTTTTGAAACGGCAGGGACCCGCGC
>Ga0209013_10002580_pt1 | contig 16354 bp, 13 predicted proteins | sample Cruoilmetagenom2_FD_187291 | JGI IMG/M metagenome (GOLD analysis project Ga0209013, IMG submission 187291) | Oil polluted marine microbial communities from Coal Oil Point, Santa Barbara, California, USA - Sample 2 (SPAdes) (version 2) | ecosystem: Environmental > Aquatic > Marine > Oil seeps ...
TTATCGTCCGCCCCACTTCTGTATGTCCCTGGTATCAGGATTTACCCATCCCAAATAAACGCCAGTTACTCCCTTAAACAAGAGGGCAACGAAGACATTCTGCTTAAATTTGGTTTTTGGAGCCCTGAACTAGCTGAAGAATGGATCTTTGAAGCCGACTATGTGCTCATCCAGCAACTGTATTTTAAGGGATGGGAAAAGGATATTCTTAAGTCTGACAGGTTCGAAGAACTGGAGCCGACCCCCCAAGTCGTGGAGTGCCGGGAGGGATCCCGGATCCGCATCTTCAAGCGTGTCCATTAGGCATGGATAAAAATCAGTTCACCAAACAATCAATCCTTTGGTAATCCAATCCATTTTCCTTTACGAATTGCATCAATCCCTTCAATAACTCCACCGACCAAACCATAAAAAACGGTCAGCGCTAGCAGTAATATCGAAAACGCGACCGCCACCTCCGCGCTTATACCAAACGCAGAGAGCATCGCAATCAGACCAATTTCACGTATGCCCAACCCACCTGCGATCGTGAAGGGTATGAATGCAAACAGGAGCACCACCGAACGAATCCAGCCCATATCGGAAACTGGCAGATTTATACCAACTGATCTCGCCAGTAAAATGTAAACAACCAGTCCAACAAGCAGTCTCCCAGCACCAACAATTACTAACGCAATCAGGTCCCCGGCAGATATCTCTCCATATACTGCAGTCGCAGATAGCAATTTCTGGATTTTCTCCAGACCGGTTCTGATCAAAGTGCCCTGTGAAGTTCTCTCTATCGCGGATCCTACCCAAATAGAAATCGGTACACTGATACGAGTGATCCCAATCCATAACAGCGCAATGAGTAATAGAATTATAACCAGACCAACCGCATAAGTTTGGGTGTTATTTTGGCCGCTTATTATCCAGAACCCCAATCCAAAAACACCGATCAGGAACAAATCATATAACCTGTTGAATGCCACTGCGGCAAGCGACTCCGTAGGTTTGCCCTGCGCTTGCGATACTTTGTACCATCGTAATCCGCTGCCTAAAAAAGTCCCCGGCAGGAAGAGCAAGTAAAACATGATACTTAAATTAATCGCTGCGACCTGGCCGACACTCAGGTTAATATCTTCTTGCTTCGCTAAGATCTTAAACTGCAGTGCAGTCAGGTAAATACTCCCGATATATACAATAAATCCCGCAGCAACGTAATATAAATTTGCCCCAGCAAGTACTATAAGAATCTTTTCAAAATCAACAATCCAGTAAATAACGATAAAAAGTACAAGAACAATGGCCAGCTTTAGCAGTTGAAGGGCGCGTTTTGCTGTTGGTGAAGCATCTGATCCAAGCCACTGGAGAGGCTTAGTTAATTTCATAAACTACCAGCTCCTGGCTCACGTTCTTACACCGCATAGAATTATAAAAAAAATAAAACATCCAATATTTCACCAATACACTTAACCTAGACTGCCCTTGGCTGAGGCTTTCAATTGTGAATGATCTCTCAATGGCTGTCAAGCCCAGTTTTGAAAATACTCCTTCACCGTCAGAGGTATCCAATACCCATTACAGTTCTCAAACCTCAGCGTCTTCACAACGAATGAAAAGGAAGTATAATTCATCCGTTGAATTATGATGAAAATTTCCATAGTAATACCAGTATTTAACGAACAAGAGAGTCTGCCAAAACTTCATCAGGCAATCCACGAAGCTCTGGATGGAATCCAAGGCCTCAATTGGCGTGTCATCTACATAGACGATGGCAGCTCCGACGACAGTCTCCAACTCCTGGAAGAACTTGCATTTACCGATCCATCACATACAATTGTAATAGAATTCAGGCGGAATTTCGGGCAAACTGCTGCCATAGCTGCTGGGATCGATTATTCACAAGGGGACATCATCATTCTCATGGACGCTGATCTGCAAAATGATCCCGCTGACATACCGATGATGCTGGAAAAAATTGACCAGGGCTATGATGTAGTCAGCGGTTGGCGTGTCAACCGGCAGGATACATTCCTAACCCGACGTCTGCCTTCAAACATCGCAAACTGGATAATTTCCACCGTTACAGGCGTGAAGCTGCACGATTATGGCTGTACCTTAAAAGCATACAAACGTGAAATATTCGATAACTTTCGGTTATACGGCGAGATGCACCGTTTCATCCCCGCTTACGCTCACTCCGTTGGCGCCAAAATCACTGAAGTTCCGGTACGGCATCATCCACGCCGCTACGGTGAGACAAAATATGGATTATCCCGTACAACAAAAGTCATCCTAGACCTTCTAACTGTAAAATTTTTGATCAGCTATGCGAATAAACCAATCTATCTTTTTGGCGGGACAGGATTTGTTCTAATCTCAATCAGCATGCTTGTAATGTTGTTCCTGTCGGTTCGTCGACTCTGGCTGCAAGTTTCAGTATTCGAATCTCCACTCTTTATAATTAGCATATTGTCATTGATCCTTGGATTTCAATCGATATTTATTGGTCTCATTGCAGAACTGCTGGTGCGTACGTATCACGAATCGCAGCATAAACCAACCTATACTGTGAGAAAAGTGATCAATCCTCCTTCATCTCCAGACAACTAATGCGAATCCTGGTTATTACTTACGAATTCCCCCCCGTAGGCGGCGGCGGTGGGCGAGCAGCGTTCGATATCTGCCAGACCCTGGTAGAGCGCGGGCACGAAGTCCATGTGTTGACAGCTCATATGAAAGGCTTAGCCCATCAAGAATCGGTTGATGGTTATAAGGTCATCCGGATATCTTCTCTAAGGAGATATTCATACAAAGCTGATCTGCCAGCCATGGGTGGTTTTATTATTGCAGGGTTTTGGGCTGGTCTTCGGCATATTCGTTCCTGGCGTCCTGATATCATTCACGTGCACTTTGCAGTACCGACTGGGCCAATCGCCTGGCTGCTCTCCCGAATTACCAGTGTGCCTTATGTACTAACCGCCCATCTGGGGGATATCCCCGGGGGTGTACCGAAAAAAACGAGTGGGTGGTTCCGCTGGATCTATCCATTTACACCACGCATCTGGCAGGATGCTGCTCAGGTTGTAGCAGTCAGCGAATTCAGTCGCCTATTGGCTCTTGAACATTATCCTGTAGATATAAAAGTAATACCCAATGGCGTCAACCTTCAGGCGCTCAACCCATGTGACATCCGGATCAACGATCCTCCTAAAATCGTCTTCGCTGGGCGATTCATGCAGCAGAAGAATCCCGTAACTCTGGTACGTATTCTGGCCGGTCTGCAAAATCTGAACTGGAAATGTGCCATGCTTGGGGATGGACCACTTCGTGAAGATGTTGAGCAAGAAATTGACAGAAACGGATTGCAGGATCGTTTCGTAATGCCCGGCTGGGTCACCCCTGAAGAAGTGATCGATTGCTTTTCAAACAGCGATATATTGTTTATGCCATCCTCATCTGAAGGGCTTCCCGTGGTTGGGGTACAGGCACTGGCGATGGGATTGGCGATCATTGCCAGCCGCGTGGGCGGTTTTGTTGATATTGTTGATCAAGGGAAAAATGGGTTCCTGTACTCACAAACCGATTCTGAAGGAATGCAATCAGGGCTGAGGGAATTGATTAGTGATAAGGAGACCCTGCTTGTTTTCAGACGAAACAGCCGGGAATTCGCCCAACGATTCGACATCTCCAAAGTTGTCGACGAGTATGTTCAAATATTTGATGAGGTGGCAATAGCGTGAATCACACGCTGTCCCGGAAGATCTTGGAAAACCAAAGCTGAACATATGCAGTACCTGGTAGGAACAATTGTTCTCTACACGTAAATCATGTCACAGAATAAATCAACCCCAATAGCGAAAAGTGGATCGGCAGTGGCTCTGAGCCAGATCGGGTTGATGGTGTTTAATTTTATCTACACGATTTACATTGTACGCGTTCTCAGTAAACCCGAATTTGCCGTCATAGCCGTACTCGAGATAATGATTACGGTGTTCAGTTTTTCAGAGATGGGTCTTTTGGAGGTAGCCGGGCAACAAGCAACTTCTGACCTACGCAAAGGCAGAGACAAATCTCGCGCATTAGCCCTGATAAAATGCGCAATCCGCAACAGAACTATTGCACTTATATTCCTGGGTGTGATATCTATTATCCTTGCACCATATATCTCAAGTTTGTTCCTGAAAACACCCGACTACACCTGGGCAATCATCATTCTGGTACCTGGTGTCGTTGCCCGGATATTCTATGAAACACTACTTGGTGTTGCCAGGATCACCGATGACTTCCTGCCTATCGCTCAGTGGGATTTTATCGGCGGCACTCTGCGGATCGTACTATCAATTCTAGCCCTGCTCTTATTTGGCTTCACGGGCTTTCTAATCGGGATCGTCCTCAGCATCTTCATTTCAGTGATCGGTTTAGGCTGGAAGCTAAGGCATTATATTTTCAACAATATCAAAACTGCTCCCTTCTGGCCTACGTTTCAATACGGATTTCCTTTTTTTACGCGCAGTTTTTTTCGCTTCGGATACTTAAACTACGACCAGCTCATCGTTGGTGCACTGCTCACACCCGCTGCTTTGGCAGGATATACCGTAGCGAGAAGATTCACCAAATTTATCTTCCTGATCACCGAATCTTTCCAACATCCGATAACTTTCCGAATGGCTGAAATACGCCATGAACCTGATAAGCAGCAAGGAGACTTTTTTAGTAAGGCGACGCGTTACGTAACATTCATCGTTGTCCCATTGTCAATCCTGATTGCCGTGCTGAGTCCGTGGCTGATGGAGATTCTCGGAGGCATAAAATACAAAAACGATTGGCCGTTGCTGGCTCTAATGGCTCTGGCCCAGGCTGCATACGCATTTTACGCACTTTATGCTGGTGTGATATTCTCCCGGTTTAAACCGCGTGCCTCACTTATTCTGGATGGTGTTGTCGGTGGGATCAATTTCATTACAGCACCAATATTGATACTGGCATTCGGAAAATTTGGGGTGGCATGGGGACAAATACTTGGCTTTGCCATTGGCATCACCCTGGCACTCTATATGTTGAGACAACTGAACGTTTTTCGCTATGATCGCTCCAGTTTAGGGTTGCTCTTTGTGCCATTGCTAATAGCATGCAGCATTATTTTCATAGGACAGGCCACCTTTTCGCGCTGGTGGAGTGTTCCAATTTACGGCATAATTGCAGGGACAGTATTCCTCCTATTGATGGGGCGACGATTGCAAGACGCGGATTGGGAGCAAATCCATATCATAGTCCCACCTATTATCAAACCTATCGTACGAAAAATTCAAAGTCTGATACAAGATTTTCGCTTTATGATTTTAGGATAATCCATGAGCCATCAAACAATAACTCGGAGAGATAGTCTGTTTTACTCCCACGTCCGGATCAAACAATAATGAAAGTCAAATCACTAAACCGCTCAATATTAATCAGGATCGCAGTCATTTTCATATCGCTGATATTGCTAACCGCAGTTGTGATAGATATCTATAATACCCTCAGTGGAACTGGGAACTGGCTTGGCGAGCTATCCTTCAAGCGAGGAATTGCCTTTTTAGGATTTGCTGCGATGAGCGTTCTGATCTTACTGGTTATCATTCTGGCTGCCTGGAAGTGGAACAAAACATCATACCTGTTGTCAAAGATAGCCAATTGGAGAGATAAGCATCGCTGGTTGCCGCGGATAATCGTTGCATTTCTTCTCATCATTCCGCTCTGGCTGATTTATTTCACTATCGCTGGTACTTATTTGAACGGCTTTTATCTGCGCCTGCTTATGCTAATTGGCATGGCAGTAGCTATCGCGTTTTTCCTAACATCAGATACGGAAAAGTTCCTTACATCAACCAGCATGGCTCTGAGCCTTCTGATCATCAGCAGTACTTTTACCCTTACGCAGGTATATTCCAATGTGGTCGATTATCCATTTTCACTAACCTGGTCCGAGGGCAATCGTATCTGGGACTATTCAATCTTATTCGGCGCCGAACGATACAATTATTCGTCCGTTGAGCCAATATTTGCCTTCATTGACCTGGGAAGGCAATCGTTATGGGGGCTGCCCTTCCTTATTTCCGGAGCCTCCATACAGCATTTGCGTCTCTGGAACGCCATAGTGATAACCATTCCCTATGCGCTACTGGGTTGGATAGCTTTTAAACGCATCCATGGTAACTGGAAGTTATGGTTTTTGTGCGGGTTGTGGACGCTGGTTTTTCTTTATCAAGGCCCGATTTACACACCACTGGTTTTAAGTGCCATTCTGGTTGCGGCTGCATGGTGGCTGCCATTCTGGCTGGCTATTCCGCTGATTGCTCTGGCAGGATATTACGCTGAATTAACTCGATTCACGTGGATGTTAGCTCCAGCTATGTGGGCAGGCATGCTTTATCTGGGTGATAAATCTATCATCAGTAAGCAACATGCTTTAAAACGATTAGGTAAGGCACTTGCTGCTGTGTTGGCCGGATTCGTCGGAGGGTTTCTTCTACCGCGCTGGCTCGCAGACACTCAAAACACGGCGTCACTAAACACAAGTGGGAATCCAATTCAAGCCGATGTCGCGAGTCTTGAAGGTCTCCAGCAGTTGATTTCAAACCAACCATTGTTGTGGGAACGATTACTCCCAAATTCAACGTATGCCCCAGGCATTCTTCTCGGGTTAATTATGGCAGCGGGGCCTTTGACTGTGTTACTTATCTATTTTATCCGATCGGGAAAATGGCAGCTTGACTGGCTGCAGAAACTCGCCATATGGACTCCTACTTTAGCTTTCCTGATTGTTGGCTTAGTCATCAGCGTCAAGATTGGTGGTGGTGGAGATTTACACAATTTGGACATGTTACTTATTGCTTTGGTATTCGCTGGTGCCTTGGCCTGGAAAGCAGGAGCAGACCGGGTATTCAGCAATCTTGACATCCAACCGATGTGGGTTCAAGCACTCATTGTCCTCATGTTGGGCTTTTTTGCCCTAAAACCCCTATCCAGTGCAAAATCACTCAATCTTCCTTCAGAACGGGCAACCCAGGATGCACTTGTTATAATCCAAGACGAAGTCGCAATTGCTTCTTCAGAGGGAGAGATATTGTTTATGGACCAACGACAACTGCTCACATTTGGATTTGTCGACAATGTCCCCCTGGTGCATGACTATGAAAAGAAATACCTGATGGATCAGGCTATGAGCAGCGATGCGGAGTATTTTCAGGGATTTTATGAAGACATTACAAACCAACGTTTTGCCCTCATCGTCACAGAACCACTGAAAATTGTGTATCAGGGCAGCGACCATCATTTCGGTTTGGAGAACGACGTCTGGGTGCAGTGGGTCTCCGAGCCGGTCTTATGCTATTACGAGCCATTGGAAACATTTAAAAACGTGCGAGTACAGCTTTTAGTGCCTCGCGCTGAAATCGGCGATTGTCCCTAGCACGAACAATATGTGTGAGAGATTGAATATCAATACCCCTTGACCAATAGTCAACAAAGGTTATAATTCAATTTCTGAATTTCAATTATTGAATTTTGCCCATGACAACAGAAATCAAACCTGACCAAGAACGCGATTTCATCATTCTCGAACATGTTGAGGGTGACCCCGACGTAACTCAGGCCTCCCTGGCTGCAAAACTGGGCGTGGCCGTGGGGACTGTTAACTGGCACATGAAGCGCCTGGTTGAAAAGGGTTACGTAAAAGTCAAGCGCGCCCAGCGGCGCAAGTTACGCTATATCATCACACCCGATGGGCTTCGATTCCGTGCTGGTTTGACGGTAAATTATCTTGAAACCTCCATGCGCCTTTATCGCCGGACAAGAGAGCGGGTGCGCGAACATTTGCTTGAAGTCAAACAGGCCGGATATGACAGCGTCCTAGTCGTTGGAGACGGTGACATCGCCGATATCTGCAAATTAACCTGCATAGAGCAAGGTGTCAAAGTCACCTTCAATTCAGATGAAGCGCCTCAATTGAATTACAAGATACCGGTGCTCGAAATTTATGGCACAAGGGTGCTGCTCAAGCTGGATAACGAAAAAGCCAATGTCGATGAGTGAGCGTAAGATAATCAACAGGAAACAGGCTATGGAAACCTTTAACTGGGAAAACAAACGTGTATGTGTAACGGGGGGCGCGGGCTTCCTCGGATCTTACATCCTGGAGCGCCTCAAAACCCGCCGTGTTCGAGAAATCTTTATACCCAAAATTGAAGATTACAATCTCGTGAAGCGAGACGATATCCTGCGCATGCTCGACGACGCCCAACCGGACTTGATCATCCATCTGGCGGCGCTTGCCGGAGGTATCGGTGCCAACCGCGCCCGCCCTGCCGATTTCTTCTACATTAACTTGATGATGGGAGTGCAGTTAATGCACGAAGCCTGGCAGCGGGGCGTGGAAAAATTCGTCGCAATCGGCACAATTTGCGCTTATCCCAAGTTTACGCCGCTCCCTTTTAAAGAGGAAAATCTTTGGGACGGCTACCCTGAAGAAACCAACGCTCCTTATGGATTGGCGAAGAAAATGCTCCTGGTTCAGGCCCAGGCTTACCGGGAGCAACACGACTTTAACGCTATTTATCTGCTGCCTGTAAACCTGTATGGTCCTCGTGATAACTTTGACCTGGAGACCTCGCACGTGATCCCGGCTCTCATCCGCAAGTACATCGAGGCGCAGGAGCGCGGCGACGAGCAGGTCGAGCTTTGGGGGGACGGCTCTCCAACACGTGAATTCCTCTACGCAGGGGATGCTGCCAATGGTATTTTGATGGCAGCTGAACGCTATAACGGCAGCGAACCGGTCAACCTGGGATCGGGGAACGAGATCGGCATAAAGGACCTGGCCCAACTTATCGCCCGCCTGTCTGGATATGAAGGCGAGATCGTCTGGGATACCAGCAAACCGAATGGGCAGCCACGCAGGGCACTGGACACCAAACGTGCTGAGGCATATTTCGGATTCACGGCGCAAATGCCGTTTGAAGAAGGTTTACGCCGCACGATCGAGTGGTACAAGGAGAGCAGGGGATAATGGTAAGGGGATAGTGGCACAAGCTTTCCATATCCCTTCTCCCCAATCCCCTTAATTTTGATTTAGAAATGAGCGAATCTACCATAACGCCTAAATCACAAGACGAAATTATTTACTTACGTCCAACGCGCGGTTGGTCGGCGCTCAATTTGCGCGATCTCTGGCGCTACCGCGAGTTGATCTATTTTCTGATCTGGCGTGATATTAAAGTTCGCTACAAGCAGACCGCACTGGGCGCTGGCTGGGCCATCATCCAGCCTTTCTTTACTATGGTCGTGTTCACTATATTCTTTGGCCGCCTGGCAGGCGTCCCATCCGAAGGCGTCCCTTACCCGATATTCTCTTACACCGGCCTGCTGCCCTGGGGCCTATTCACCAAAGCGCTATCGGACGCCGGCAGGGCCATGGTTTCCAACCGGGCCATGATCACGAAAGTCTACTTCCCCCGCCTGGTGATACCGCTGGCGTCCGTGTTGAGCGGGTTGGTTGATTTTTCCATCGCCTTCGTGGTATTAATTGGCATGATCGTCTATTACAACAACGTCCCGGGCGAATATGGCACAATATCCATCACACCCGCCATCGTAACCCTGCCCCTATTCATCCTCCTGGTACTGGTGACTGCCCTGGGAGTCGGCCTTTGGCTCTCGGCGTTGAATGTCAAATATCGAGATATCAACTACATACTGCCATTCCTGACCCAGTTCTGGCTGTTCATCACCCCCGTCGCCTATCCCGCTTCCATGGTTCCGGAAGAATGGCAGTGGCTGTACGCGCTCAACCCAATGACAGGTGTTGTGGAGGGCTTCCGCTGGGCACTGCTTGGGACTTCGTCAGCCCCCGGCCCAATGCTGGCCATCTCTACGGCGATATCAATCCTGCTCTTGTTCAGCGGATTATTCTACTTCCGGCGTATGGAACGTACCTTTGCAGACATGGTGTAGGAGATCAAGGGAAAAAGAAAAGGGGACTAGGGATAGAGAAATCTCACATCCATCCTCCCACCCCTATCCCTTCTCCCATATCCCCTGATAATTTATGAACGATTTAGCGATAAGAGTTGAAGATCTAGGCAAGTATTACAAAATTGGCGCCTCACCCGAGAGGTACCAGACCTTGCGGGATTCGCTTGCCGATTCTATCACTGCGCCGGTACGACGCATACGCCGGCGGCTCAGCACAAGAAAAGACCCCTCATTGGACAACGGACGAGGAAATCAAGACAGCATCTGGGCGCTGCGCCACTTGAACTTCGATATCCACAAAGGGCAGGTGATCGGCGTCATCGGGCGCAACGGCGCCGGCAAAAGCACGCTGCTCAAGATACTTTCCCGCGTCACGGAACCCACCGAAGGCGTGGCTGAAATCCATGGGCGCGTTGGATCGCTGCTCGAAGTGGGCACCGGATTCCATCCTGAATTGACCGGGCGTGAGAACATCTATTTAAACGGCGCCATCCTGGGCATGAATCGCACTGAGATCGACAAAAAATTCGACGAAATCGTGGATTTCTCCGAGGTCGCAAAATTCATCGACACCCCGGTCAAACGCTACTCAAGCGGTATGTATCTTCGTTTGGCGTTTGCCGTCGCTGCCCACCTGGAGCCGGATATCCTGGTTGTTGACGAAGTCCTGGCTGTTGGTGACGCCGAGTTCCAGCGCAAATGCCTGGGCAAGATGAGCAATGTCGCCCAGGAGGGACGCACCGTGCTGTTTGTCAGCCACAACATGTCTGCCATCCTGCGCCTTACGGAAGAGACGATCGTGCTTGACAAAGGGCAGCTGGTGATGCGCGCCCCGACTGCGAGAGCTGTTGAGCAATATCTCTCTTCAGGCTATGCCGAGATCGGCGAACGGATCTGGACCCCAGACGAGATACCTGCCACAGCTTACCCATTTTCTCCAGTTGCGGTACGCATACGCGATCCACACGGACGCGTGGTCGATACGCTTCGTTCCGTTGAACCGGTCACCATTGAGATCCAATATCGCCTGGAAGCGCCTATCACCGGATTGAGAGTCGGCATCTATGTCATGACCATACGCGGTGAATTTGTCTTCACATCTTTCGACACCGATGACCCGGGCCAGTACGAAAAATTCAGGGTGCGACAACCGGGCACTTATTTCAGCCGCTGCGTGATACCGCCCGACTTCTTGAACGAAGGTCGGTTTGTGGTTGGCGTGAACGCCAGCACCTACCAGATCAAGCGCTATTTCCAGGATGAGCAGGCACTAACTTTCACCGTTGATCCCTCCGGTGCTCCGGGAATGCAGTGGGCCGAACCTCGACTTGGGGCAATTCGCCCGCGATTAGATTGGCGCATTGAAACCACCCACGATAAGCCGCAGGAAGTACCGATTCCAGGCAATACGGATAGTGACATAGAGAGCTGACTGGTACGATGATTAAAAAAGTTGACATAAAACGAGTGCTTGGAGACCTTCCGCTCACGGCTGAGATTTACTGGCAGTTACGCCAATCGGGAAAACCGCTCAGCAAAAGCTTCTCCATGAGCCGCACGCACAAACGCCTGCCCGATTGGGTTTCGCAGGCGTCTTTGGCGCGTGGCAACCATCCTGACATCGTTGGTAAGCGCGTGTTGATTTTCGCTACCTTACGCTACTGGATCGAGCACGCAGTATTGATGGGCATTGGGATTGCCGGAATGGGACATGACGTCACCCTCGCCTACCTGCCGTATGCGAACTGGCGCACTCCCTCCAATCGATTCGATCTGCGCCGCCACAACGCTTATGCAAAACACATCCTGCAGCCAGCACAGACAATCATGAGATCCATTTCATTCCTGGACATTCAGCCTGCGGCCGGCGCTCTGCCAGAATCCATCCAGGCTGCGATCCAGGAAGTGTCTATCCGCGATGTCCAGTACACCCAGCAAATTGAGGACGTGGAGCAAACGGGGGATCTTTACCGCCTACGCATTCAGCGCAACACGGCAGCCGCCCAAAGCGCCCTGCACTGGCTGTCAATCAACCGCCCCGATGTCCTGCTCACACCCAATGGCAGCATCATGGAAATGGGAGCGGTTTACACGGTCGCCCGACACTTAGGTATCCCGGTGGTAACTTATGAATTTGGCGAACAGCGCGACCGCATCTGGCTGGCACGTGACGCCGAAGTTATGAGACAGGACACGGACGAACTCTGGCAGGCGCGGCAGTACGTTCCTCTGACCGATGGCCAATGGACGCAAATCCGCGCACTGTTCTCGTCACGCCAGAACGCCTCACTTTGGGAAAATTTCTCCCGCAGATGGCAGGGCACGCCCAGCCGGGGTGGGGAAAAGGTGCGCCAGGAATTGGGCCTGGATTCGCGCCCGGTCGTTTTACTGGCCGCCAACGTCATCGGCGACAGCCTGACCCTGGGGCGCCAGGTGTTCACAGAAAACATGACCGGGTGGCTGGAACGGACGGTGTCAGATTTTGTCCACCGTACCGATGCGCAGTTGGTTGTTCGCATTCATCCTGGGGAGCGTTACACTCAGGGTCCATCTGTAGCTGATGTCCTCCATGGAGCGCTGGAAGATATCCCTGAACATATCCACCTCGTCGCGGCTGACGACCCGGTGAACACCTACGACCTCGTCGAAATCGCCGACCTGGGTCTGGTCTATACCACCACGGTCGGTCTGGAAATGGCGATGAGCGGTGTTCCCGTGATCGTGATTGGGCAGACACATTACCGGGGCAAAGGTTTCACGCTGAATCCCGGTTCCTGGGAAAATTATGCTCAATTGCTGGATTCAGCGCTGTCGGACCCGACAAATTTTCGCCTCACCAGGGAGCATGTCGTCCGCGCCTGGAACTATGCCTACAAATTTTTCTTCGAATACCCCTGTCCATTCCCCTGGCACCTGCTGCATTTTTGGGACGAACTGGAAACCTGGCCCGTCAGCCGGGTATTGTCCGAGGAAGGCCAGGATAAGTTCGGAGACACATTTCGCTACCTGCTAGGTGATACGCGCGAGTGGACGAAAGATATTAATACGAACGCTGCGGTGAACACACCGGCCGATGAGGCAGTTCGCCAGTTGGAAATATAAAACGCAATGACCGAAGTTAAACAGGAAGTACGTCAATTTTACGACCAGATCGGATGGCAGCAGGTCAGCGAGGACGTTTACCAAAACGCCCGTTACGAGGACCTACGCCCGGTCTCACACGAGTACATCCACCGCTGCCACCTGCGCGTTGCACGCCGCCTGGCGCCCTCCGGACGTTTCCTGCTGGACGCCGGTTCTGGCCCGATCCAATACCCGGAATACATGACGTACTCTCGCGGTTATCAATATCGTGTCTGCGCCGATATCTCCATCACCGCGCTGCAGGAAGCACGCAAGCGCATCGGTAAGCACGGCCTGTATATTGTTGCAGACGTCGCCAACCTGCCCTTCAACAACCAGGTTTTTGAGGGCGTCGTATCGCTGCACACCATCCATCACCTGCCAGAAGATGAACACCTGCGCGCGTATGGCGAGCTTTACCGCGTCCTGGGATCAGGCAGCACAGCCGCAGTTGTCAATGGATGGCCGTACTCCCGGCTGATGAGGATTGCCGATCCCGTCATTCGATTTTCCAACCGACTCCGTGGGTTATCACGACGTGTGTTAGGAAAACCAAGGCCAGACAATCAAAACAGGAAAGCGTCCCATGGAAAAAAACCTTCCAAACCCGACATATCCGCAAAAGGCACCTTTACAAACCGCCACGATGTCTTTTGGGTGAAGAACGAAGTAGGTGCGCTGATGCCAGTAAAGATTTTTGTCTGGCGCAGCGTCAGCGTGCGTTTTTTACGCAGCTTGATCCATCCACGCTCGGGCGGACGTTGGTGGCTGCGTTTGCTGTTCTGGTTCGAGGAACATTTCCCGAACTTCTTCGGAGAGCAGGGACAGTATCCTTTAATCGTAATCAGTAAGGAGTGATGAGTGACCTTAATGGAGAATTTATAAAAATGAACTGGAAAGACAAAATTGTCCTCGTCACCGGTGGAACCGGGTCTTTCGGCAAAAAATTTATCGACATACTGCTGAATGAATACCATCCGGCTAAAGTGATCGTTTTCAGCCGGGACGAACTCAAGCAGCACGAGATGCGCATGAGCGGTTTTGACCGGCCCAACCTGCGTTATTTCATCGGCGATGTGCGCGACGTAGAACGCCTGCGGCGCGCCATGCACGGCGTGGACATTGTCATTCATGCCGCAGCGCTGAAACAGGTACCGGCCTGTGAGTACAACCCCATGGAAGCCATCAAGACCAACATCCTGGGCAGCAGCAACGTGGTCGAGGCTGCTCTTGACAGCAGCGTGACGAAAGTTTTGGCTTTGAGCACGGATAAGGCGGTCAATCCCGTGAATCTCTACGGGGCGACGAAGCTGGCCTCTGAAAAACTGTTCATCCAGAGCAATGCCTACGCCGCAGGGACAACCACCCGATTCAGCTGCGTGCGATATGGGAACGTTGTCGGCAGCCGCGGCAGTGTCATTCCGATATTCATCCAACAACGCTCTAACGGAAAACTGACTGTCACCGACGAACGCATGACACGCTTCTGGCTGACCCTCGAGAAGGGTGTGCGCTTCGTCATCCGCTGCACAGAGCAAATGCATGGCGGCGAGGTTTTTGTGCCCAAAATACCGAGCACCAGGATCGTTGATCTTGCCACAGCCATCGCGCCAGAGGCCGAGTTGGAAGTAATCGGCATCCGGCCCGGTGAAAAACTGCACGAGGTACTGATTCATGAGGATGAGGCACGCAGTACGCTTGAACTTGACGATATGTTTATTGTCCAACCAGCGACGCCCTTCTGGTTTGGGCAGGAATGGCAGGACGAAGGACGCTCGCTGCCGGAGGGGTTCCGCTACGGCAGCGAAACCAACCCGCAATGGCTGACGAAAGAACAGATCCGTGAGATCGTATCGCCATTTGAGACGATTTAGTTTTATACGAATCATCAATTTAACAACCGAATAGAATAAGAGACCTTACCGGATAATTCCGGAAAGCTCACTAGAATCCTGCGCTACAAGTGGAATTACCAACACATGCGAATTCTAGTCACCGGAGCAAGCGGTCTACTGGGTCTGAACCTATCGCTGGAGGCAGCGAAACGGCAGGCGAATTCAGACAACCGGCAAAACGAGCACGATGTGTTCGGGCTGGTGCACAGCCATCCGCTTCGCACATCAGCGTTTACGGTTCTGGGTGGAGACTTGTTTGACCCAAACACCGCCCAGCGTATCATCGATCAAACCCGGCCCAATTGGGTGATCAACTGCGCTGCGCTGGCGATCGTAGATGCCTGCGAGACCGATCCGCTCCGGGCACAAAAATTGAATACAGAACTACCCGCAAAACTGGCAGCAATTGTCGCCAGGGGCGGAGCGCGCTTGCTGCACGTATCGACAGACGCGGTCTTCGACGGACAGCGCGGCGACTACACCGAAACTGACACCCCGAATCCGCTAAGCGTTTACGGGCGCTCCAAACTGGAAGGTGAACTCGCCGTTGCAGACGCCAACCCGGAAGCCATTATTGCCCGCGTAAATTTTTACGGCTGGAGCCTTAGCGGCAAACGCAGTCTGAGCGAGTTTTTCTTCTACAATCTGGAATCGAGTAAGCAGCTCATGGGTTTCACCGATGTGTACTTCTGCCCGCTTCTTGTCAACGACCTCGCCCAAATCCTGCTCAAGATGCTGCAAGACGAATTGAGCGGCCTCTACCACGTGGTCAGCAGCGAGTCTATCAGCAAGTACGACTTCGGCGTTGCTCTCGCCAGGGAATTTGGGCTGGAAGAAAAACAAATCACCCCCACAAGTGTGAGCGAAGCCGGTCTGGCTGCCGCTCGATCTCCCAAACTCACGCTTCGCACCGCCAAACTGGGCGCAGCCTTGGGTACCCCACCCCCAGATATCTCATCAGGCTTAAAGAGATTTTATAAACTCTACCAAGAGGGGTATCCACTTACATTAAAAGGAATGAGGGAATAATATTAGGAGTCAGTATGGAAATCAAGATCGGAACTCACACGATAGGCGATAACCACCCCACTTACTTCATCGCAGACATTGGAGCCAATCACGACGGCGAACTCGAACGCGCCAAATTGCTTATTCATCTGGCCAAAGATGCCGGCTCCGATGCGGCTAAGTTTCAAAATTTCCGAGCTCCCCAAATCGTATCCGATTATGGTTTCACTTCCATGGGGTCGCAGGTATCCCACCAGAGCGCCTGGGAGAAATCCGTATTTGATGTGTACCAGGACGCCTCCATCCCCTTTGAATGGACTCCCATCCTTAAA
>Ga0209013_10002581_pt1 | contig 16351 bp, 35 predicted proteins | sample Cruoilmetagenom2_FD_187291 | JGI IMG/M metagenome (GOLD analysis project Ga0209013, IMG submission 187291) | Oil polluted marine microbial communities from Coal Oil Point, Santa Barbara, California, USA - Sample 2 (SPAdes) (version 2) | ecosystem: Environmental > Aquatic > Marine > Oil seeps ...
GATTTAAGGCGTTTAGCAAAATACTACGCTAACGAAGAAAAAAAAATGGAACGAATAGCAAGAAATCAAGAAAAATTATATAGGAGAATGGATAAATAATACTCAATATTGAGAGGGAAAACAAGGGCGAAAGTCTTAGGACTTACCGAAGGGAGAACGGTTAAAAGGTTATGCCCTTTCTCTCCCCTTAAAAAATAAAATGGAATTAACACAAAAACAAACAGACAAAATATTAAAGAAACTAAATGACACTAGTTTGGAAATAATAGATACTGAACCACCATTTGATATATTTAATATAAATACTGTTGGGGAAGAATATTTTAATGAAAAAGTAAACGAAGCATTAGAAAAATAATAATTTGAAAGGAGAGTATAGAATAAAATGAATGGAAAAATTAAAGAAATTAAAGAAATCTTTAAAATAAAAGATTATTTTTCAGTAAGGCGATTTAATGAAAAGGTTATCTTAATTGACAAAAGACAAAAATATTCTATTGAGTTAATTGGATTAAGAGATAAAATAGCAACAAAGCGACACAATGAAAGACTTAAAATTATTGAAACAAGAATATAATAGGATTTATTATTTGAAAAATAAAGAAAGAATCATTAAACAAAATTCTGAATATCAAAGAAAACCTAAGATAATTGAAAAAAGAAGAATTAGAATTAAACAAAGATATAAAGATAATCACCTTAATTATAGAACTAAGAGTCTTAGAAGTCATGACAACGTTAAACAAAATCCTGAATGGTGGATAAAACAAAGAGCAAGAATTTCAATTTGTGGTATTAGAAGTTACGATCCTATAAAGAATAAAATTAAATGGGCGAAATATTATAAAGAACACAAAGAAGAATATAAAGCTAAACGAAGAACAGATAAATCAATAAGTATCAGTAACGCATTAAGAAGGCTTGAAAATAATAGAACCGTTTCAAAAAAAGAACAGTTAAATGATATTAGAATATTAAAACAAGAGATAGAAAATCTAAAACAAAAATAGTTAATTATAAAAGTAAAGACTTCTTTAAGGCATTATGAAATGTAAAAAAACTGCAAAGGTTATCAAAGTAAGTAAACGACAGATTGGAAAATCTGTTCAGAAAAGAGATAAGAAACTTAAGGCATTGAAACCTGGAAAAAGACTGTCCAGAAACAAAAAGGAATATTACGAGTTGCGTAAAAACAGATCAGATCGTAAAGGACTTAAGAAAAAAGATTTTCCTTGTTGATTTAAGGCATTAACATTTGTTGTTATTCTTGAGTTGTAGTTTTGAACTTTCTATATGAAAAGGAAACATTTAAATACTTCATCCCTTTTCCCTTTTCATGATAGGCGAGGATAAAATTGAGAAGTTATATGAGTTTAGGTTATTAGATATTCTACACCCTTCCGAAGTTGAGTTCATTGATTTTTTGATTCAAAAGAAACGATTACCTGATTATAGAACTGAACGAAAACAATATGATATTCTATTAAGATTAAAGAAAAAATATAAAAGGGCTAAGGATTTATCTTTTGTTTTATCCAATTTCTTAGAGATTGTTGAAGATATCAAGATTTCAAATAAACTAACAGGGGTGGACGAAGGTTAGTATATATTTGAAATAGGGCGAAAAATTATTTGGTCGTGATATACAAGCCATGTTATTTTCATTCAAATTTTTTAATTGCCCTCCTCAATATCCACTCCATTTTTTCAAAATGAAACAAGACCAAATATTATTTTTACTAAAGTATGCAAAGAAAGGCGTTTTATCTTCTATGAAGAATATGGATCCTATTGAATCCGAAGAATTGAAACATAAATATATTAAAATAAAGAATGACTTATTAGACTCCACACCGAGTAATAAATCTGATATCAATGCCTCAAAAAAGAATAATGATAAAGCGTCTGTTGTAAAAAAATGGTTTAGTGGTATTGGTGACAGACAAAAAAAATATAAAGAAACACATAAGGATAGTTTGATTTAATAATCTCACAACTAAATACCTGAATAGGCTAGATGCACACAAACATATAAAAAAACAAAATAACAATATCTTTTTTGATGTTGTCACTTTTATTCATACCAGGGCAATGAAGTGAGAAGGCATATCGCATGGAGTCCTTGTTTGTGGGATTTTAAAAAAATGAACAAGAAAACAATTTACAAGTGTTTACGCTTTTTAGAAATTATTGAACTTAAGAGCAGCGGTGTTCAAGGCGAGTTATTTTATATTCGTGAAGCATTAAACGATAGTATTCATTCAAGGCCTCCAAGAACTAAAGAACAAATAAAAAAATTTACTGAGGGATTAAAAAGATATCATAAAGACCAAAAAAAATTAAAGGAGAAATCAGATAATGACCGAAAGAATTTGTAGGTTATATTGAATGGGTGGAAAATGGTTAAGGGGTATATTAGGATGTCTTATTTTCTTGGAATGATTGTAAGTGCATTATGTACTTGTTTCTCGTTCTATGGATTATATCTTGGAAATGAAGACATGATAATGCTTGGAGTAATAGGCACATTATCTGGGTTCATGCTCACAACTTTATCCTTATCAATCGGAGAACAGGATGGATGAATACCCAGTAGAAAGAGCAGAAAACACATGGGAAGAAGAAATGAAGAGAGTTGTAGAAAATAAAATGGGTGATACTAATGGTGACAATTTCAAACGAAAAATACTACGAAGATAAAAGTAAAAACTATGAAAAGATATTCAAGAAGTTTTTAAAATCAATTCCAAACTCAATATTAAAAGAACATTTAATAAGAATGAAAATAATAAAAGAAGATTATTTAACTAAAGAATGTAAGTTTAAGGAGAAAAAGAAATGCAAATAGAATTAACAACCATGGTTATCTTAGATTTTCTTTTCTTATTAATCTTCATTTTAAATTTATTAGTCAAGGATAAAACATTATTTGAAAAAACTTCAATGTTTTTCTCTGGAGTTTTATTTTTCATAATGACTGGATTAACAATTTATTTTAAATTTTTCAGTTAATTTTATAAACAATGCAATCTTATTCTGAGTATGGCTTGTAGATATAAACTGAAAAATGGTGTTGGAAAGTATCATTCTGATAACCTAGAATATGTAAAAAAAGAAGATCATGAATCAAAAGAGATTGCTCACAAGTTCAAGAAAAGTATTACGAAACGAAAATCTCTTAAATAAATATAGTAAATTAAAAAAGGCGAAAAAATGGGAAGCTTCATAGACGAGTATTGGCAAACACTTTGGACAGGTTGGACACCTGTTGTTGTTGTCGGATTTTTTCTAATGGGTGTTAAGTTAAGTAATTGGATTGCTACATATTTTAATAATCCTGTTATATGGTTCTTCGTAAAATTTCTTTTACCGTTTGTCCTAGCATTGAGTGTTCCTTTTTGGGCGACCTATTTAAAAAACAAATAACAATGGGAATAATAATTTCAAATGATAATGGGGAAATAAGAGTAATTGATAAAAAAGATAAAAAAGATTGGGGTTTTTGTAAACAATGTAAAAAACCATTAAACAAGAATACTGTTTCAGGGATTTGTAAGGTTTGCAACAAAAAAAATGAAAATAATAAGATTTATTAAAGGAGGAAAGGTTATTCAACTAGGTTTTGAAGGTAAAATTTTGTATATCAAGTGGGGTTTAGTTCCTAATCCAATGAAGCTTGGTGAACTGAAAGATATTAAGGCGTTGGCAAAACAAAGGGACGTTAGTCTCAATGGGAAAGAAGTTAAAGTTCCATTTATCATAAAACAAATGGCGAAGTCAATCACTCCTTCCGGATTAATCCTTGCTAGGAATTATACTGATCAAGAATTCTATGAAGACTTTCTTAAAGATTATAAAGAAATGGATAAGGAAGGACAATTAAAATTTGTTGGAGAATTCACTGAATGGGTTTAGTTTGGAATATGTCGGCATTTATTGCGACCATTGCTCTTCTTCTAATTGGTGGTGCTATATGGAGTAAGGCCAAAAGTAAATCAGATTCTCCAATAAATAGAATAATAGAAAGATTTAAAAGAAAAAAACCTGAACAAGAGGTTTATGACGAAACTAAATATTATAGAAGGATAAAACCTGGCGGAGTTAAGTGGGTGTGGTTATGAAAACTAAAGAACAAAAAAGGAGAAATAAAGAATATATGAGAGAGTATCGTAAGAAATATCCTAATATGAATAAGGAAAACTACGCTAAGAATAGGGAGAAAGCAAAAGAAGAATCTAAAAAATGGAAACAAGACAATCCTGAAAAGGTAAAGAAATATAAAAGGGAATGGTATAGGAACAATCCTGAGAAAAGGAGGGCATGGTATAGGAGATATTATTCAGATTCTAAAAAAAGAGAAGGCATAAATCAATACTTTAGAGAAAGGAGAAAAATGATTGATTTAAATTTCAATACCCTTATTAGGTCTAAGACGAATAAAAAATTTCCATTAACTAATCAAAAATGTATTAAGTGCGGTGGTTCTGCTGAGTGTCACCACCACACTACAAACCCTTATCAATATGATAAGTTTGATTTCATGTGTAATAAATGTCATGGGGTATTACATAGAATTTATTAAAATATGGTAACTAAAAAAGATTTATTTAATGAATTAATTAAATTACTTAAAGAGATTTATAAGTTTGATAATAAAAATATTAGTTATAAAAATTTAAGAAAAACAGTTTCTGAATCAAAAGAAAAATTAAAAGAAGTGTTAGAGGAGAAATCAAAATGAAACCAACATATAAATTCAAATCAAGAGAACCTTTTTTCACAAAAGAAAAACTTGGAATTAAAAACAACACTGTTAGAGAGATTGATTTAAACGAAGAAAAGTTTCTTGAATTAATTCAACACATGATGGCTGGTTTTAATGATGGTGATATTGCAGTAGAGATTATGAATCCACACACCATTGGTAGTTTTGTGAGAAATATTACTGATATTTCTATTTATAATAATTTAATGATAATAACTTGGGAACACCAGGAGAAATCAAAATGAAAACCAATAAAGTTTCTTTAGGTAATCCCAATGCCTTTGGTGATCCAAATCATTTTGTGGAAGATGATACTTTAGATAGAAAATACAATATTATTTATAATGAAATTTATACTAAGGGTTATAATAATGCTTTGGATAAAGTTTTATCATTATTAGAAAATAGTTTTATTATGAATGATGGTGAATTATATAAAAAGATTGAAAAATTAAAAAAGGAATTAAATAATTAAAAATGAGACCTATTATGAAAAGACCAAAGAGGTGTTCTGAGTGTAATAAGATTATCAGATACACAAATAAAAGTGGTTACTGTTCTAATTGCAGTATTAAGCTTGGAAATAAAAAAGTGAGAAAATCAAATTAATATGGCAGAAGATGACGACATTATAAGATATACTTATGAAGATTTGGGTAAGGAAGTAACTTCAGACGAATTGATTGCTGATATAAAAGAGGATCTTGAAGAAGATCATGCCGAAGAAGAAGAATTATTAAAAGAAGATTTAGAGGCTGAAGGATTCGTTCCACAGTCTGAAAAGGATTTAAGTCAAATAGCATTTCTTGAAAGAAACTTAGAAAAGATTGATAAAATTTCTGTTGCTAATCTAACAAATGAGGAATTAGGAAAGCCAACATTACCTATACGATTTTGGAGGCAATATGCTTCTATCTTTGACGGAACAACATTATATGATATGCCTTTAGTTCATACACATTTATTAAAAAAAGCAAAAATAAATGAAGCAACAAGTTTATCCAGAGAAGCAAAGGCATTGGAACTTGCTTTTACGAGCAAAAGGGTACGTGAGAGAAAGGCTAGTAAAGAGGTTTCTGAGTTCATGACTCATATTCAAAATAAGGAACAAAAATAATGATTCAAAAAGAAACATATTGTAAATATTGTAATGAATTAATAAAAGGAAAAAGTTATACTGCAGATTCTCACCGTTACCATATAAAATGTTTAAGGAAGTTCAGAAGAGATATTGATAAACAAAAAATGAATGGAAAAATTCGTGAAGGTCAAGAAAATACGGTGAAGGTTAATAACAATAGATATATAAATGAAAGTAAACTACAAAAATAAGGGCGAAGAATAATAATGGGTGATAAAATAACTAAACAAGACGTGATTGATTTTTATGAGGGTGAGAATGGTGTTACTCCTGAGTGGTCAAATAAACTATTCAGAGAAATGTCTGCTTCTGAAATAAACGAATATCAAAAACTACGAATTATGATAAAACGTGCTAGGAAAAATCCTAAAACAAAACCTATTGAAAAACCAATACCTAAAGTCATTGAACATGAGAAAGAACTTACCGAAGAATTATCTGACGAAGATTTCCTTGATTTCACAAGTGAACCTGGTTCTGAAAAAACCTATGAAGTAAAGAACGAAACTATAACCCCTGAACAGGTTAGAGATTTATTAGAAAAAAAAGGTTTAGAAAGTCCAAGAACACCAAAACAAAGCACTTCCATTCCTGAAATGGTATCTTCTGCACAAAATATAATTAACAGTACTGATAAGAATTATTATGATACTGAAAATAAATGGCCTGACGAAGAAAAATACAATTTAGTTTCTAATACCGCACAAAAATCTGTTGAGTCTTTATTAACTCCTGAACAAAAAGGAGTATTAGAAAAACAAAAAACACAAGACGAATTTATTGAGGATTACTTAAGACACCATAATATCAAAACTCAGTCACATTTAAATTATGCTATTGAACATGACGAAAAATTTAAAATCTTTCTTGAAAAAACTGATAGATTGAAAAGTCTTTATAATGGGAAACAGTTGAATGAAATGAAGTTATTAAAAGAAAAAGTTGATAAGGAATTAGAAAAGGACGCAAAGAAGGATAAAGGAAAGAAAATTTTCAATAAGTTTAAAACAACAAAACAGTCAAACAAATTTGAAGATTCTACAAAAGATTTAGATTTAACTCCTTATCGGAATAAGAAATTAGAAAAGCAGGGTTATATTCTATGTATTTATTTAAGAAAGAACGCTTTGGCTGAAATGCGTTATGTTAAAATGGATGAGGTTGGACAAATCAAGGTGGACGGTTATGTTTATCATGAGAGAGATGCTACTTATCGTTTTGGTAAGAAGAATGATCCGGTCTTAACAATCATTGAGGGTGCTTTAGTTCCATTAAACAAAGAAACATTAAGAGAAAATTTAGGTTTTGAATCTGCTGAAGCACAACGATTAATAATTAAAGGCATTGAACAAGCCGAAGTAGTTAAAGCTGGTGGTCTTGAAGATAAATTAAAAACACCAATGAATGTTCCTAAGTGGGCAATAGGTATTGGTATTGCTGTTATCATTGGAGTCTATGCTTATATGGGAGGTTTTAGTTAATATGGATTTAGGAGAAAAGGTTGTTGAAGAGAATAATATTGAAGGTGATCTTCGGGGTTCTACTTCTCCAATTATCAAGATACGAATTCGTTCCCATAATGGAACACCACAACATAGGGCTGAGTTCAGATTGAGTGATACAAAATCTTTAGTAAACGAACTTAATATCTTAAAAGATAAGTTTGGTGTTGGTTGTTTCATAATAAAATCTGAATATTCCGATAAATATTCTAAACAATTGGTTGAAGAGGTTACAGAAGAAACAAAACGATTAACTGATTGGCGAGAAAAGACTAAAGGATTAAGAGAAGATAAGGACTTCACTCAAAAAATGAAGGATGCTTTCAAGAAATAAGTTAATTTTAAAAGTAACTAATACCTGATATAGTTATGGTTAGTGTATCCGAATTAAGAACAAGAAAAAGAACTCCTCTTCCAAGAGTCACTCCTTCAGAAATATCAATGCCTAGTGAAGATATAATAAAATCACAACGTGAACAAATTTCTGCACAAGAAAAACAATTAAGGTCTATTAGTACTCCAACTTCTGTTCGTAGTCTTTCAAGACAACAAATTCTAGCATTAAAAGAAAGACAAAAGAAAATAAGAGCTTTAACTTCTGGATTAAATCTATCAAAAGAAGAATTGGAAAAAGAGATTGCAAGGAAAGTTCCTTCAAGAGCTAAACCTGAATTTTTTTCTTTTGCATTAAACGAAGCAAAAAAAAGTGTTCAACACAAAATTGATATAATCAAACGAAGAATTGAAAGTTATCGTAATAAAGAGAAAAGGTATAAAAAAAAAGGGAATGAGAGAATGGCTAAGAAGTACGACGACAGACAAGACGAACAGCGTAGTAAACTTTCTGCTTATCTTGATACAATGAGGGATTTGACTTCTGGTAAAAAAACAAATAAATTTCAGGGAATAAAAGAATTCTATTCTGGTTTTACAAAGAAAAAAGCAAGTTTTGAAAAACAAAAGGAATTCGCTAAAAATGTTTATCGTACTAAAAATGAAATTGCTGAAGCAAAATGGGCTACAGAACATCCAGTAGTTTATAAAAGTCCAATTACTAAACAGGGTTTTTCTATCGCACCTGAGAAGGCAGGGGATTTGGGTTTAGTAAGGGAAAGATTCTATCCTGAACTTGGACGTTCTATTCCAGACTCTCCAATTTTTAGAGCTTCCGCACTTGAACCTAAAAAATCTGGAGAAATTCCAACAAGTATTTTATCTTTTCTACCTGGTTTATCTGGAAAAAAAACAATAAGAACTGAAAGTGGAAAAATAATAAAATACACACAACCAACTGAAGACGATTTAATTGTTTCAAAACTTTTGAATTTACAAGCACAAGGAATGGGTAGAGAACCAAAACACCCAGGTTTTTTTGTTCGTAGTAAACAAAGTTATGAAGCTGCAGTAATCAAACCATTAGCTGGTCTTGAACCATTCCAAAAATATGTTGGGGGGCCAATACTTCGTACTTTACAACGTCCACAGGACATAATATTTAGAGATACTAAACCAAGTGCTGCTTTAATTCGTGATTATGATAAGTTAGCTAAAGGGTTTACAGATTTTACAGCAAGTGTTCCTCTAAGGATAAAGGAAACACACAAGGCTGGTTCAATAGAACAAAAATGGAAGGTGTGGGCTAGAAGAAGTCCTAGTGCAAGGTTAAAAGAGACTCCTCTTGGTCGTTTTGCTGAAGCAAAAAGGATTATTCAATCTCTCCCACCAGAACAGGAAATAAATGTCGGTTTTCCATTCCAAAAAGAAAAAGTTAAAGCAGGAAAATTTCAAAAGATGGGTTTAACTGAATTTGGGATTCAATTTTTCTTAGATGAAGTTCAAAAAGCAGAAACAGACTTTGCTAGGATGGGACATAGTGAAGAAGAAGCAATAAAAATTGGTGAGAGATTAAGATTTTTAAACGAGTTCGCACCATTTTTTGTACCTTATTATTTTAAAACACAATATGCACTTCGTGCTGGTGAATCTTTATTCGGTGGAAAGGCTGGTGGTGCTAAGGATTATGCACAATTTGTTGTAGAAAATCCTATAGAGAGTACTTTCATTTTAGCAAGTGGGGTTAAGGGTGTTGTAAAAGGTGTAACTGGAAAACCTGTACCATTAGGTCAACCAAAAATTGAAAGAATTAAAATAAAAGCACCAAAAAGAACATTGAAGGCTAAAGAATTAATTGGGGTTGAGAGGGAAGTTAAACTATATCACAAACATTTCACTGACGTAAAATTTGGTACACAAAAAGTTAGTCAGGCTGCTCGTTCTGGTTATCGTACTGCTGTTACAACAGAAGGGAGAGAAATGTTAAAACGTGGACTTGGTTATCTACATATAAATCTTCCAGATAAATATTATTACATTTATCGTGGTGTTCCAAAATTGAATCCTAGTGGTTATAAAAAAGCTTTAAAGATATTAAAGAAATATGGTTACACAACAAAAGAAGCAAAACAGGCGTTGAGATACCAATCCCCAAAAGTTATAGAACAAACTGTTCGTGGTGAAATACTTGGAAAAGGAAAACACGCTTTGGGTGAGTTTGAAGTTATAACAAAACCAAAAGTTATTATTGTTGATAAAACACTTGGTATTAAAACAAGTGGTGGTAAACCTAAAATTAAAACCACCCATTTTGTAAGAGAAGGTGTTGGTAAAATAGATATGGGTGGTAAAAAATATAGAAGTTTTTTAGAAAAATCACTGGGTGGAGAAAAATTTAAGTTTGGACAAAAGGGATTGAAACTTGATTTAACTGCTTATCGTGGTAAAAAACTAGATCAGGTAGTATCCAGGGTAACAAAACATAAGTTAGGTATTGGGGATGCAAAGGTAACTCTTATAAGAACACCGATAAGACATGGTTCAAGTTTAAGTAAACCTCTGTTTAAAAATGGTAAACTAGTAATTAAACAATCTTTCCCAGGTTCAAGAACACTTATTTTTAAGGGAGAAAGCATACCAAATATACAGAAGTCTGGTTATGTTAAATATACTTCCGCAAATATAAAAAAGACACCTTTAAGTAAAACTTTTAGTGCTGCAACAGGTAAAAAGGAATTAGAGGTTGTAGGAAAAGAAGTTTTTAAAACAAAAAATATAGCGATAAAGAATAAAAGATTAATTGCTTCAGTAAGGACAGCAGACGGAGGAACAAGAAGTATTTACTCTGGTGCTGGGACACATGAGGTATCTGGTGGTGGTGGTTCTTTAACTAAAAATGTTTTGAGTCCTGCATTAAAAACTGGAATTGATATTCCAACACCGATATTAAGCAGTCTTTATCTTCCTTCACCAATTTTAAGTCTTGTAAATAAAGAAGCACTTGGTATCCTTCCTACTCTAACTGCTATTTCTGTTTCTTCATTAAAAACAAAACCACTTTTAAAATTACAAACAGACACAGAAACAGCATTAGATACACGACAAGAACTTTCAACAAAATCTCTCTTAGATACAAAACTTGATACAAAACTTGATACAAAACTTGATACAAAACTTGATACAAAACTTAAAACTGAAACAAAAGAAGGTATAAAAGAAGGTAGTGTTACTGATGCGATTCAGGATCAAGTCTTTGAAGAAATCATTGACGTAACTCCACGTCCACCACGTCCTAAATCAGGAAAAGGAATACCACCAATTGATATTCATTCACAAGATAGGGTAAGACGTAAACAGAAGATACCTAAACCACGATTAACTCCAAAAAAAGAATTCTTCATACCTGAAGCTAAGCGTAATAATCAGTGGGTAAAATTATCTAAGAAAGGTTTACTAAAACAATCTGCAAAGGGTAGGGGTGCGAGAGCTGTTGATAATACTATTGCTGGAAGATTTAGAATCCGAAGAGTTAGTGACGGAAATCCAAAGATTATAGATAATTACTTTTCCTTCAATAAGAATAAGTTTAGAGATTATAAAATAAGAAAAGGTAAAAAGATTCCTTTAACTAATACATGGATAGAAAAACGTGGTACTGCAAGAATTGATTCTGTAGGAGAAAAAAAAGGATTGACTATTGCAAAATTAATGAAACAAAAAGGTTGGGGTGGTAAGAAAATAACAAAAAATAAAAAGAAACCTAAAAGAATAAGAAGCTTAAGAGGAAAGATATAAAAATATTAATTGTCAATATGTTTCATTGCGAAAAGGGTTAATCCAAAAAATTATTGATTTATACTTTAATCAAGAGATAATACAACCTAATACCACTAATAACACTAAACAACACCAACAACACCAAACAACACTAAAAAAGAAGAAGAAAAAGACACTAGTGGCATTAGGTGATATTAGTGGCATTACTCCAGAAAAGAAAATGGATTAATTGTAGATTTTGTAATCACAAACTTTATAGGGCGGGTTGGGAAATTAAGGCAAGGGCTTTTTTTTATTGTTCAAACAAATGTAAAGGCGAATACCAAAGAGAAGAAAACAATTCTAATTGGAATAATGGTTCTTCAAGATTACCATATGATAAAGCGTGTAGTCCAAAATTTAAGGAAGATATAAGAAATCTTGACAGAAACTGTTGTTCTTTATGTTTGAAATCGCAATCTAATCAAAAAAGAAAACTAACTGTACATCATATTGACGGTAACAAAAAGAATAGCACAAAAGAAAATTGTATAACATTGTGTACTTCTTGTCATATTAAGGTGGAAAATTATTATAGACAACCAAAAGCAAGGGTGGAATATATCAAAAATTTAAAGAAAATTATCAAAAAGAGAAATGAATCAAATTTAAGTTAATTTTATAAGTAATTATCTCTTATAAATAATATGAAAAGTTTATTAACTAACAAGCAAGGACGTTTTGCAATTTTTTGGATCCTTCTAGGTATTTTGGGTGTTCTTTTAATAGGAAGCTTTATTACACCTATAAATCTTGTGCTAGATAATACTTTTAATAATATGGAAGAAAGTGCTATTGCTAATGGTAATCATTTAAGTTGTACTGATTCCGAAGCACCACCATTGATGAAAGCTACTTGTTTTACTCTTGGTGGATTCCTCGTAATGTTTATCTTTTATCTTTTATATTCTTGGATTTCCGGAATGATTAATGGTGCAACCGCACCTAGTGCTATCTTCTCTCCAAGATATAAAGCAATGCAAAGATCATTAGAAGGTTAAATCATTGGAGGTTAAAAAATGAAAAATGAAAAATTGAAAGGAATGTCAGACGAAGAATTTGAAAAAAAGGTTCGTGACGTTATGCGTGGACACCCAGGTCGTGGTGACAGGGGTGCTTGTGGCGAAGTTAGATTGCGTGACGGTTCTGGTCGTGGTATTGGAAATCGGAATAGAAGAATCTAAAGTTAAATTTAAAAGTAAAGTAATATTATATTAACTATGGGATTAAAAAATTTATTTTCAAAAAGGGAAGACAGTTTAACGAAAGAGTTAAGTCTGCTTCCTAGAGATACAAAAAGAAGAATTCTTGAGAATGTTACTAAACGACGTAATGAAATTTTAGAAGAAAAGATATTGGAAAAACAATTAAAAGAATATAATCATAATACCGAACAACAAACAAAAAGAACTTGGTCAAATATGAAAGAAGGAATGAAAAACCGTAGAAAAGAATTAAGAGAGCAAGGAATTTTAAAACCTGTTATCAGATATAATAAAGAAAACTTTGAAAGTCCAATAGAAAAAGTTTCAAAGATTAATCGTGCTAATGAAATAAAACGATTAGAGGAACAAAGAAATAAATTAAAGTCTGGTTATAGTTCCGGACTTAATCAGCCAATAAAATTGAAAGAGTTAAAACTTAAAGTTCCTGAATCCGATTCGTTATTATTTAAAAAGAAGAGGAAAAACCAATATGGGTTTATTTAATCGTCTTCATGATTTCCTTGGAGTTAATGCAAATAAATTGAAAGGTTCTTTACGAGAGACTTCTCAGAAAATGAGAGATACTAAGAAACGATTACAAAAATCTGAGAGATGTAGAAAAATGAGAATAAAACCTGCTAGGTTTTGATTAAACTTCACTGGAGGATAAAATGAAAGCAAAAAAACAAATATCAATCAAATGTATTGAAGCAAAAGATAGGTCTGTTAAATGTGTGTTTGAATCTTCTTCAAAAGTTAAGGATATGATAAAAAAAACACTTGACAAAATAAAATAGTTAATTATAAAAGTCAGCTAAGCGTATAATTCTTGAGGAGGGTATAGCATGAAAAAAGAAAGGGTAAAGTCACACCTACGAAAAGTTAAAGGTAAAAAGAAAAAGGTTAGAGTTTCTGGTTATTCAAGAAAGAAGTAATTACTATGACTATCAAAACATAGATTTTATTAAGTCATTTTTGTAGTATCTTCTATGAAAGGAAAAGAAGAAATATTTAGAGCCTCTAATTCAAAGAATCTATCCGAAGAAATAGAAAAGATTTTTAATTATTTTCGTAAGAATGGTTTCCCACATTATAACTTAAAAGACTATGATACTGAAAGAGAATTAAAAAACTTAATAAACTTTAATGAAAATTCAATCTGTAATGGAGATTTACTTAATAAAACGAATCATGGGTTAGGTCTCTTATGGTGTTATTTTCCCCATTGGGTAGATATACATTATAAAAATTATCCAAACTCTTTAATTGATAATTGGAATGAAGATTCTAAGTTAAAGGATTTGATTAATAGGACTTATAAATGGCATTTAAAGAATAGCAATTGTAAATCAATCTACCAAAGAATTCGTCAAAACTCTAAAATCTATTGTAGTAAACAAAGTGTTAGTAATTTTCACCCTTCCGTTGCAAAATTTATTTATAATAAATTTGGAAATAAAGGTATTGTTTGGGATATGTCTGCTGGATGGGGTGGAAGACTGTTTGGTTTTTTAGCTTCAAATTGTAAAAAATATATTGGAACTGAACCTTCAAGTAAGAGTTTTAAAGGATTAAAGAAATTGAAAGAAACATATTCTTCAATAGATAAACAAATAGAACTTCATTGTATTGGTAGTGAACATTTTAAACCAAAACCAAACTCTATCGATCTTTGTTTTACCTCTCCACCCTATTTTGATACTGAACAATACTCTCATGAGAAAACACAATCATTTAAAGCATATCCAACCAAAGATATTTGGTTAAAGGAATATCTAAGAAAAACAATTAAAAATTGTAAAACTGCTTTAAAGAGGGAAGGTTTTTTAATTTTAAATATATCTAACACTTCTCATTATCATTGGTTAGAAAATGAAACATTAAGAATAACTACTTCAGAAGGATTTGAATTAGTTGGAGAATATCATATGGTATTATCTTCTATTGCTGGAAAGGGAATTAAAACAGAACCTATCTTTGTTTTTATGAAGACTTCTTAATGTTATTAAAATTTTCGTTCTTGTGATATTTTGTATGACAGTTTCTACACAAATAATATATCTGTCCTCTTTTAATTGCAATTCTTATATTATCTGTTTTCTCAGGATATATATCATGATGTATTTCATTATCTTTATCTTTCTTTCCACACATTTTACAATCTGTAGAAAGTAAATACGGTTCCCTATTTAACAATTTTTTTGTAAAAGTTCTACAATCTTGTTTTTGTCGATTGTTTTTATAATATCTTCTTTGTATAACATTAAGTTTATCTTTATTTTTATCTTGCCATTCCTTAATTCTTTTTTTCTCATTTATACTATTCTCCTCTCGATATAATCTTCCTTCACAAAATTTAGAACAATATTTTACCTGCCATGGATTTTTGGATATTTTAGTAAACTTTTTATTACAAATAGGACACACCTTGGTAATTTCAATTTCTTTTCTAAGAATTATTTTTCTTTTTTTAGGAATAATCTTTCCTTCACGGATTAATTTATTTCTCTTTTTAACTTCTGGTCTTTTTAGATATTCTGTAACTCTGCTATGTTCATACTCTTTATTATTTTCTCTCCACTTCTTTCCTTGACAACTTCGAGAACAAAACTTTTTCAATTCTGGATTTTTTGATTTGAATGTAAATTCTTTTTTACAAACAATACAAATCTTTGTTGCTTCAATCTCCGTGTTATGTCCCATGAAAGATTATAACAGTTATACTATTTAAATATTTGACAAACTATTTGTCTCTACCTAGTGATTAATCGGAACACTTAAATAGTTACTACTCTTAAGTTTTTTTGAGGAGGGTAATGAATATAATGGCTTTAGGAAGAATGATCACAGGATTTATCACAGTTATTGTAGGTGCTTCACTTGTACCAACTTTAGTAACTGTAATTAATTCCGCAATCGCTGATCTCAATACAACTGGCACTCAAGGAAGTGCGGCTAGTTTACTAGAACTAACAATCCTTTTCTTCGCTTTAGGAGTAATGATTGCTGGTGTAGGAACTTCAGTTTCTGGATTGGTTGAATACGGATTAGTTTAAACTCAGGTTTAAACTTTCACAAACTTATTATTATTCACGCCTGGGCGAGTGGCATAAAACTCGCTTTATTTTTTTTAGTTAATTTTAAAAGTAATAAGTCATATTTTTATACTGATTAACAGTTTTCTTTTTAAGAATTCCGTTTTTCGCCTGTTGGGGTGGTTAGATTCCTCTCTCCACCCCAAAAATTATTTAAAGAATACATTCTTAATTTTGTTAATGAGAAGTGATATAGATAATTTACTAATGCTTAGTAAAGTTAAAGAGAAATTGAAAACTGACTATTCTAATTGTTATTTAACTGACGAAGAAAAGAAAAGCTTATTATATATCTTAAAGAATAAGGGCCTAAGTAAATATAAAGCTCAAAAACGCTTAGAGAAAATGGAACTTAATTTACAAGAATTACACCAAAAGACTATTACTTTAAAATAGTCACGAAGGTTTTAAATAGTAAATTAATTTAGATTAATTATGAAAGAGAGGATAGGCGAAATAATAAATGAACTTAAGAATGTGATAAGTATTAATGA
>Ga0209013_10002582_pt1 | contig 16347 bp, 11 predicted proteins | sample Cruoilmetagenom2_FD_187291 | JGI IMG/M metagenome (GOLD analysis project Ga0209013, IMG submission 187291) | Oil polluted marine microbial communities from Coal Oil Point, Santa Barbara, California, USA - Sample 2 (SPAdes) (version 2) | ecosystem: Environmental > Aquatic > Marine > Oil seeps ...
GCTGAAGCAGAGGCAAAGGCTAAAGCAAAGGCGGATGCTGCTGCCAAGGCCAGGGAAGAGGAAGATGCCAAAACCGCTGCTGCTGCCGCCCAAAAAGCTGATGCCGAGGCCAAGGCCAAAGCTGAAGCAGAGGCAAAGGCAAAGGCAAAGGCTGAAGCCAAGGCTAAAGCTGAAGCTGATGCCAAGGCCGCAGAAGAGAGCAAACCGGCTCCTGCTGCCATAAAAACCGAGGCTGCTCCGGCAGAGCTTGCTGCACCGGCACTGGCAACTGATGAAACGCCTTTCGCAGAGCGCGTGACCAAGGTTCCGACAAATTCCTACAAACAGGTCTACTCCGGCAGTATCCGGGAGGTTACTCTGGGCAATGGTGACAACACCATTACCGTTGGCGGATCTACCTCTCTGCCGTTTCATCTCTTTGAAGGCGACATGCAGCACAAGCCGCTGATTGCCATGGAGATCCAGGACGTGCGTCCCGATAACTGGCCGGAAACCCTTACCCGGTACTTTGACGATGTCATGGACAGTCCGGTGGACTGGGCAAAGAAATGTGTACAAGAATATAATGCCGACGCCCTCAATATCTGGCTGATCGGTACAGATCCCAACGGTGAAGATCGTCCGGCTGCCGATGCGGCCAAGGACGCCGCTGCAGTTATTGAGGCCGTTGATGTACCAATTATCGTCTGGGGCTGCGGCAATTCGGAAAAAGACACCGAGACCCTGCGCGAGGTGACTTCAATTATCGGTGATAAAAAGGTTTGTCTTGCTCCGCTTGAGGATGCCAACTATCGCGCCATCGGTGCAACGGCCATGGCCTTCCAGCATCCCATGGTTGCTGCCTCGCCCATTGACGTCAATCTGGCAAAACAGCTCAATATCCTGCTTGAAAACCTGGGTGTGCCTCTTGACACCGTCCTGATGGATCCCTCCATCGGTGCCCTGGGATATGGTATTGAGTACACTTATTCCGTTATGGAACGTATCCGGATTGCCGCGCTTACCCAGAAGGATGAAAAGCTGCAGGTACCGATCATCTGTAACCTGGGCCGTGAGGTATGGAAGACCAAGGAAGTCGGCCTTCCCTCTGACGAGATGATGGGTGACCAGGAGAAGCGCGGTATCATGATGGAGGCTATGACCGCCTCCTGTATGCTGATGGCCGGCGGCGAGGTCCTGATCATGCGTCATCCCAAGGCAATCAATATGACCAAGTCACTCATTAACGGCCTGATAGGCTGATTGAAACATCCAGGTAAGCGCCACAGGCGATAGTCTTTTAACCTGGAACCCTGAACCTTGAACCCTGAACCGTTATAAAATAAGGGAGTTATCTCAATGTCGAAGATTATCTGTTCTGCAGCTATACGTGGCGCCCAGAAAATCGTGGATATGTCCGAAGAGTCTTTTGAGGAGGCCATCAAGAAATATGGTCCGGACCAGGAAGTCTCCTTCCCCAATACGGCTTATTATCTGCCCATTATCTATTCCATGCTTGGAGCCAAGGTGGAAAAGCTTGGTGATATGAAGGATATCTTCCAGGAAGCCCGAAAACTGCTGCCTGCCGTGGTTACCGAAGATCTGTGGCTGCCGTACCTGGCCCCTGCACTTGACGCCGGTATGGCCACCTACTTTGCCGAGGAGATGTTTGAGGCCATCCGCTACCTTAATGAGCCGAATTTTTATACCAAGACAGAGGACCCAACTTCGGAGAACCTCTGGCTAGGTGCTGCCGATGACGTTATCTTCCGTAAGCGTGGTGTTGAATTTGTTGACGGCACCGCTCCCGGTTTTGCCGCTATTGTCGGTTCTCCGGAAGATAAAGAGGTCGCATCAAAAATCGCTATTGAGCTGCAGGAAAAGAACCTCTACATATTTATGCATGACCAGTCAAACGGCAAGAACATGGCCGAGCTGCTGGTTGAAAACGATGTTCAGGTCGGCTGGGGTACACGGCTTGTCCCCTTTGGCAAGTCCTACACCTCAGTGGTCTTTGCCATCGGTTTTGCCTGTCGTGTAGCCCTTGCCTTCGGCGGTATCAAGCCGGGCGATTCCCATGGTAACCTCATTTACAACAAGGATCGTACCTTTGCCTTTGTCATGGCTTTCGGCCCGGTAAGCGACGAGTGGTATGCCAATGCGGCTGGTGCCATCAACTGGGGCTTCCCGACCATCTCCGACTACGACATTCCCGAAGTCTTGCCCACTGGTATCTGCACCTACGAGCATGTGGTCTCCAATATCCCCCATGACGAGATCGTCCAGAAGGCCATTGAGGTTCGCGGTCTGAAGGTCAGCATAACCAAGATCGATATTCCCATGTCCTTCGGTCCTGCCTTTGAAGGTGAGCGTATCCGCAAGGATGACCTGTACATGGAATGCGGCGGCGGTCGGACAACCGGCGTCGAGGTGTTGATCTCCAAGGAGATGGACGAGATTGAAGACGGCCTCGTCATCCTGGAAGGCCCTGATATATGCGATATCGAGGAAGGGCAGAACCTGCCCATTGGTATCCTGGTCGAAGTTGCAGGCCGTGAAATGCAGTCTGATTTTGAGCCTATCCTTGAGCGCCAGTTCCATCATCTGATGAACTATATCCAGGGTATCATGCATATTGGCCAGCGTAATATCATGTGGGTACGTATCGGCAAAGGGGCTGTTGAAAAAGGATTTTCCTTCAAACATCTCGGTGTCGTCCTGCACGGAAAACTGCACCAGGAATTCGGCGCCATTCTTGATAAGGTTCAGGTCAAGATCTACACGATCCAGGACAAGGTTGAAGAGGTCATGGAGATTGCCAAGCAGGTTTATCACGAGCGTGACCTGCGTCTTGGTTCAATGACTGATGAGACCGAAGAAGTCTTTTACTCCTGTACCCTGTGCCAGTCTTTTGCACCCAGCCATGTCTGCGTTATCACACCTGAGCGGATCGGCATGTGCGGTGCTTATAACTGGTTGGACGGCAAGGCCTCGTTCCAGATCAACCCCACCGGACCAAACCAGCCCATTGAAAAGGGTGAATGCACGGACGAGGATAACGGCTACTATTCCGGTATTAATGAGTTTGTTAATCAGGCATCCCGTGGCGCAGTTACCGAGGTAAGCTGTTACTCCCTGATGAATAATCCGATGACGGCCTGCGGCTGTTTTGAGGCCATTGCCGCCATGTTGCCTACGTGTAACGGTATCATGGTCGTTAACCGCGATTACATGGGCATGACGCCTTCGGGCATGAAGTTTACCACCTTGGCCGGTATGGCCGGTGGTGGTATGCAGACTCCTGGTTTCATGGGTGTTTCCAAACATTATATGACCAGTAATAAGCTGTTTAAGGCAGAGGGCGGCATCAAGCGTGTTGTCTGGATACCCAAAATATTGAAAGATGAGATTGGTGAAAAACTCAAAGAGGTCTGTGCTGGTATAGGCATGCCGGAACTGTTTGACATGATTGCCACCGAAGAGCAGGGAACCACTGAGGAAGAGATTATGGAATTCCTGAAAGAGAAGGGGCACCCGGCTCTCGAGATGGACGAGGCGATAGGTTAGTAAAAGTCCATCAGCACCCCATCAGCAAGCGCTTTGCACGTATGGCATAGCGGGCTATAGCCATACGTGCAGATCACGCACATCCGGAGTCGGGGCTTACCTGGGGCACTGCTGAACTTTTACTTGATTGGTTATCTCTTAGTTTAAATCTTGTTCCACCGCTTTGCGGTGGAACTGAAAATACGAAAAGTTTTTAATTTGCAGCTTATAAAAAATGCTGCGTTTGCGATACGCTTAATGGAGGACAGATAATGGCGTTAACCGGTATACAGATTCTCAAGATGCTGCCCAAGAAGAACTGCGGCGAGTGCGGCATCCCAACATGCCTGGCCTTTGCCATGAAGGTGGCTGCAGGTCAGACTGAGATCGAAGAATGCCCCTACGTAAGTGATGAGGCAAAGGCTACCATTGGTGAGGCCTCAGCCCCGCCCATCCGCACCATTAAGATCGGTGCTGGTGATGCCGAGTTTACAGCCGGTGGTGAAACCTGTCTGTTCCGCCATGAAAAACGGTTTGAAAATCAGACCGGTATAGCTGTTCTGATTACAACCGATGAAGATGCAGCATCGGTTGACGGCAAGCTTAAACGCGCCAACGACTTTGTCTATGAGCGGGTCGGTGTTATGATGCGCAACAACCTGGTCGCAATCAAGGATGCAGGCGGTGGAGATCTTGCTGCCATGGCTAAAAAGGTTATGGAGGCAGCTCCCCAGCAGGCCATTATCCTGATGAGTGATAATGCCGAGGCATTAAAGGCCGGAGCAGAGGCCTGCGGTGCCAACAAACCGCTCCTCTTTGGTGCGACTGTTGATTCGGTTGATGCATTTGCCGCCCTGGCCAAGGATACCGGTTGTGTGATCGGTGTGAAAGGCAAGAATCTAGATGATCTCGTTGAGGCTGCAGACAAACTGCTGGCAGCCGGTGTCAAGGATATGGTTATCGATACCGGTGCCCGCTCCATGCGCGGCTCTTTTGAGGACAACATCGTTGCCCGCCGCTCTGCAGTGAAGGATAAATTCAAGGCACTGGGCTTTCCGACCATTACCTTCCCCTGCGAGATGACCGATGACCTGATGATGGAGGCCATGATCGGCTCCGTACTGATGGCCAAGTATGCCGCCATCACCGTCTTCTCCGACATCCAGGGTGATATTCTCTTTCCTCTGCTGCTGGAACAGCTCAATATTTTTACAGATCCACAGCGCCCCATGGTTGTCCAGGAAGATATCTATCCGATAACCGGGCCCGATGAGAACTCGCCGGTTCTCATCACCTGTAACTTCTCGCTCACCTACTTTATTGTATCCGGCGAGATCGAGGGCTCCAAGATTCCGAGCTGGCTGCTGATTAAAGACACCGAAGGCCTGTCAGTCCTTACCGCCTGGGCCGCCGGCAAGTTTGGTGCCGACCTGATTGCCATGTTTGTCAAGAAATCAGGCATCGGCGACAAGGTCAAGCACCATGAGCTGATTATCCCGGGCTACCTGGCCACCATCAAAGGAGAGCTTGAAGAGGAACTGCCCGACTGGACCATCACCATCGGACCTCGCGAGGCAGGCCATCTCCCCGCCTTCCTCAAAGAGTGGAAACCGGCAAGTTGATAGGAACAAGGGACGAGGGACAAGGGACGAGAAACTCTACCCTTGTTCTTTCTTTTCCTGACCCCTGACCCCTAACCCCTAACCCCTGCTTTACATGTCCACAGTCACACTGACCATAGACGGCAATGAAATAGTTGCCGAAAAGGGCTTGACCATCCTTGAGGTGGCAAAGCGCTCTGATGTTATCATTCCGACGCTCTGCTATGTAAAGGATACGCTCTCTAAAAATCCCTGTGAAATCTGCGTTGTCGAGGTCGTAAATTTTGCAGCCTGCGGCCTCAATTCCAGCCTGGCCACCGAAGGTCTGTTCCGTGCCTGCGTAACCCTTGCCGTGGACGGCATGGAGATTGAGAGCGCTTCCGATGCGGTCATCGCCCACAGGCAGCAGCGGTTAGCTGATATTTCCGAGACCCATTTTGGTGACTGTAAGGCCCCCTGCAACCTGACCTGCCCAGGCCAGATAAATGTGCAGGGCTATATTGCCCATGTGGCAAAGGGTGAATATGAAGAGGCCCTGCGCCTGATCATGGAACGTAATCCGGTTCCCTTTTCCGTGGGTCGGGTGTGTCCCCGTTTCTGTGAAACCCGTTGCCGCCGTATCCTGGTTGATGAGCCTGTTTCCATCAACCATCTCAAGCGTTTTGTTGCCGACTGGTGCATGAGTCACGAGATTGATCTCAAGATTCCCAAGGATAAACCCACAGGCAAGCGCATTGCCGTAATCGGAGGCGGTCCGGCAGGACTTACCGCTGCCTGGTTTCTGACCCGCAAGGGACATGACGTCACCATCTTTGAGGCAGCACCCAAGCTCGGCGGTGCCTTGCGCTATGGTTTTCCCGATTATAAGATTCCAAGAGAGATAGTTGACTACGAGGTCAATACCATCCTGCGCATGGGGATTAACATCCGTCTCTCGCAGGAATGGGGCCGTGATTTCACCCTGCAGGACCTGCGGGACATGGGCTACGATGCCACCTTCATCGGGATCGGCGCCACGGTTGACACCCCTTTTGATGTTCCCTGCAAAGACAAGGATAACGTCTATACGGCAACTAAATTTCTGCGCATGGTGAACGAGGGCAGAGAACTTGATCTCGGCCGACATGCCGCTGTTATCGGCGGCAACAACATAGCGATGGAAGTTGCCCGCTCTCTGCTTCGTGAAGGTGTTGAACAGGTTACGGTTATTTATCCCCGGGCCCGGATAGAGATGCCTGCCAACCAGCGGAACATCCGTGAGGCAGAGAACGAAGGGGTCCAGTTCCTGCTCATGGCCTCGCCCATTGGTCTCTGCGGTACGCCGGATCAGAACAACCGTTTGAAACTGGACCTGATCCGGATGAAGCTTGGTGAACCGGACAAGCGAGGCAAACGACCCGTTATGCCCATTCCCGATTCCACCAACTCACTTGGCATAGATAGCGTTGTCTCATCGCTTGGCCAGATGGCGGTGAGCGGCGTGATGAAGGGTGCTGAGCTGGAAGCGCAGTTAAAGATTTCCCCGGCCGGTATGTTTGTTGCCAACCCGCGCACTGCCCTGACCAGTGTCGATGGCGTCTTTGCCGGCGGTGACGCGGCAAACGGCACCAAGTCCGTTATCCAGGCCGTTGTTTCCGCACGCCGGGCGGCAAATAATATCAATGCCTATGTAATGGGAGTTGAGAAAGATCCGGCCGACAATCGTTTCAACTTTCATCGCGGCCGCACCTTTGATGATGTAGCCCTGAAAAACTTTGACGGCATCAACGTCAAACTGCGTGAAAAGATGCCGGAACGCCCACCTGAGGTCTGCACCCAGGATTTTGATGAGGTCAAACTCGGATTTACCGAGAAAATGGCCCGTCGTGAGGCGGAGCGTTGCCTGTCCTGCGGCTGTACAGCATTTGATCGCTGTGATCTCAAGCGTCTTGATATTGATCTGGCGATTAATATCAACAAGACCGGCATGGGCAAGGTTCCTGTTTATCCCATGGATACCAGCCACCGGGCAATCATTGTTGACCGCAACAAGTGTATTTTCTGCGGCCGCTGTGAGCGTTTCTGTGAGTATGATGCCCTCGAAGTACGGGCCGGGTCCTTTGACGACAAGGGCCGTCCCCTGGATCTTGAAATTGACTTTAAGGAAAACTGTGTGTCCTGCGGCAAATGCGTGGACAACTGTTCCACAGGCGCCCTGAACAAGAAAAACCGTATTGTCCCGATTCAGTCGGAAGAGGTTACCCGGGTCAGGACCACCTGCCCGTACTGCGGAACCGGTTGCCAGCTGATCCTCAATGTCAAGGGACATACCATCATGGAGGTGACTGCGGATCCCGATGTCGGTCCAAATTATGGTGATCTCTGTGTGAAGGGCAGGTTCGGACACAACTTTATCCAGCATCCCGACCGTCTGACCAGACCCCTGATCCGCAGGCAGAAGGGAATGCCCCTTGAGCCTGTAAAATGGGATGAAGCCCTTGATTTCATGGCCCAGTCTTTTTCAAAAATCCTTGGTGAAAAGGGACCGGATGCCTTGGCCGGCCTGTCATCGGCTCGCTGCACCGGTGAGGAAAATTACGCCTTTCAAAAGTTTTTTCGCTCCGGGATAGGGACCAATAACGTTGATCACTGTGCCAGGTACTGACACAGTCCAACGGTGACCGGTCTGGTCACGGTACTTGGTTCCGGCGCAATGACCAACACCATCAACGGCATTGTGGACGGTGACGTCATGCTGGTGATTGGTTCAAATACCACGGAAACGCATCCAATCATCGGCCTGCGTATGCTGAAGGCTGTCAGGAAAGGGGCCAAACTCATTGTTGCCGATCCCCGTCGAATCAAGCTTTGCGATTCAAGTGATGTGTGGATGCAGCAGCGGCCTGGTACCGACGGCGCTCTGATCAACGCCATCTGCCATGTCATCCTCCGGGAAGGCCTGGAAGATAAGCAGTACATTGCCGAGCGGGCGGAAAATTTTGAGGCCTTTAAGGAATCCATAGCCGGCTGCACCCCCGAGTGGGCTGAAACAATTACCCAGGTTCCGGCCGCTGACATAGAACAGGCCGCCCGGACCTTTGCCAAGGCGGAACGGGCCGGTATCTATTATACCATGGGTATTACCCAGCATACCTCGGGCACGGATAATGTCTGTTCGCTGGCAAACCTGGCAGTGATCACCGGTAATCTCGGTAAGCCCGGTGCAGGCCTCAACCCGCTGCGCGGACAGAATAACGTGCAGGGGGCAAGTGACATGGGATGTAATCCAACCTTCTTCCCGGGCTACCAGCGCTGTGATGACGAGGCGGCCAGGGAAAAATTCGCCGAAATATGGGGAACACCGGTATCAGACCGGCCGGGTCTTATGGCAACTGAGATGCCGGACGCCATTGCTGCGGGAACGCTTGCCGGCATGTGGATAATGGGGGAAAATCCGATTATCAGTGATCCCAACAGCGACCATGCCCGCAAGGCCTTTGAACAGCTTGAGTGTCTGGTTGTCCAGGATATTTTCCTGACCGAGACCGCTGAACTCGCCGATGTTGTTTTGCCGGCAGGATCCTTTGCAGAGAAAGAGGGTACCTTTACCAACACGGAACGTAAGGTGCAACGGGTTCGCCGCGCCGTACCGCCGCCCGGTGAGGCCAGGGATGACCTGTCCATTATCAACATGGTAAGCAACAGGATGCTCGGTAACAATAAGGGTGGATATCAGGGCTCAGTTGATCCGATCTATCATACTGTACCGCCCTTTGCCGCCGAGATATTTGCTGAATCAGCAAACTGCTGGCAGGCGATGGCCGGAATGAGTTATGAACGGCTTGAGAGCGAGTCTCTGGCCTGGCCCTGTCCCGAACCGGACCATCCGGGTACACCGATCCTGCATGAAGGCGGTTTTCCCCGGGGCAAGGCATGGCTGTCAGCCATTACCTGGAACGGGCCGCAGGAACTGCCCGATGAGGAGTATCCTCTGATTCTGACCACGGGCAGGGTATTGTACCAGTACCACACCGGCAGCATGACACGACGTTCTCCGGTGCTTGAAGAGTCTGCACCGTCAGCATATGTGGAAATGCATCCCGATGATGTGGCGAAGCTTGATCTTGTAGATAATGAAGTCGTTCGTGCATCATCGCGCCGAGGCACAATCCAGCTGCCGGTACGGGCAACGGACCGGGTAAAATCGGGCCTGGTATTCATTCCTTTTCATTACCGCGAGGCAGCAGCCAACCTGCTGACCAACGACGCCTTGGACCCGCAATGCAAGATAGCCGAGGCCAAGGTCTGTGCGATAAAGATAGAAAAGATTGAGAAAGAAAAGGCTGAAATTACGCTTAATTAGAAACTAATGGTCTGCTGGTTCCTAAGCTCTGTTGGTTCCCAAGCTCCGGCTTGGTAACCTAATCCAGGAAGCTCCGGCTTCCCGAGTAATGAACAAGGGCGGCAGGCACAATAAAGGAAGCTGGAGCTTCCAGAAATCAGAGTACCCAAGCAGGAGCTTGGGCAACAGCATAACCAGTAAATAAAATACAGGTTTTGCTTTCAGGAGTTCAGCCAGCAGCATTTCATGTTAAGCTAACATCTGACATCTGACATCTGACACCTAATACCTCATTCCCGCGTCAGCGGGAATGCATAACACTACTCTGGAGATTGTAATGGGAAAAGGAATGGAACATAGGGCCGGATCAGTGATGATCGTCGGTGGCGGCATTGCCGGCGTGCAGGCTGCCCTTGACCTGACTGAACTTGGTTACTACGTCTACCTGGTCGAAAAGGCACCTGTTGTAGGCGGGGTTATGGCCCAGTTGGACAAGACCTTTCCAACCAATGACTGCTCTCTTTGAATACTCGCACCTAAGCTGGTAGAGGCCGGTCGGTCTCCAAATATAGAGATGCTCACCAATTCTGATTTACAGGCATTGGATGGAAAACCAGGTGATTTCACCGCAAAAATCAGGCAGCGTCCGCGCTATATTGATGCGGAAAACTGTACCGCCTGCGGGCTCTGCACCCAGTATTGCCCCAAGCACCTTGTGGATCCATACAACGAAGGACTGGCACTGACCCGTCCCATCCACATTGACTATGCCCAGGCAGTACCCGCCACCTACTACATCGATCCCTCAAGCTGTCTGCACCTGACCCATGATACCTGCCAGATCTGCGTACCGGTTTGCCAGAGTCATGCCATTAACTTCAGCCAGCAGCCCGAGGAAATCGAGTTGCAGGTGGGCGCAGTTATCCTGTCGCCCGGTTTCGGCAGGATCGGTGAGGAGACCCTGGCCAAGTTTTCCTACGGTAAACACCCCGATATTGTCACTGCTGTCGAGTTCGAGCGGATGACCACCGCCTCAGGTCCTTTCCTGGGCGAGGTCAAGTGTTTCTCCGACGGTCGTCATCCCAAAAGTATTGCCTTTATCCAGTGTGTCGGATCCCGTGATCTGGGCTGTGACAACGGCTACTGTTCATCGGTCTGCTGCATGTATGCCATCAAGGAGGCAATGGTTGCCAAGGAACATGATCCGGAAGTGGACATCACTGTCTACTATATGGATATCCGCACCCAGGGCAAGGAATTTGATAAGGCCCAGCAGCGGGCCGAGGCCATGGGTATTAAGTTTGTCCGGGCCAAGGTCGCCGATGTCACCCCATGGGACAATCGCCTTCAGCTGACTTATTCCACGCTGGACGGCAGGCACGAGTTTGTGCCCCATGATATGGTGGTCCTGTCGGTTGGTCTTGAGTCTCCCAAGGATGCCGAGGGGATTGCCGATATAACCGGCATTGAGCTGAATAAATACAATTTTGCCAAGTCCGATACCTTTGATCCGTTGGCCACCAACGTGGACGGCGTGGTGGTTGCCGGTGCCTTCCAGGGACCCAAGGATATCCCTGAATCCGTCACTCAGGCCTCTGCCGCTGCCGGTCTGGTTGCCGGAATGCTTGAAAAACAGCGCGGTCAGGGCATTGTTCATACCACCTATCCGGAAGAAAAGCCCATGGGCGATGAGGTTCGCATCGGCGTCTTTGTCTGCCACTGCGGAATCAATATTGCCTCTGTTGTCGACGTCCACAAGGTTGAAAATTCGGTCGAGGATATGGAGGGAGTTGTCTATCATACCGATTCGCTCTACTCCTGTTCGGCAGATGCCGTTGAGACCCTGAAAGAAAGGATCATCGAACATGATCTGAACCGGGTGGTCATTGCCGCCTGCTCGCCCCGAACCCATGAACCGCTCTTTCAGGAGACACTCAAGAGTGCAGGCCTGAACCGCTGCCTGATTGAGATGGTTAATATCCGTGACCAGTGTTCCTGGGTCCATGCCGGAGAGCCGGATGAAGCAACCAATAAATCCGAGGACCTGGTGCGGATGGCGGTAGCCAAGGCACGGGGCATGCAGCCCCTGCCCGAACAGACCGTACCTGTTACCCCCAAAGCGCTGATCGTCGGTGCCGGTATTGCCGGGATGACGGTTGCCCTCACCCTTGCTGAACAGGGTTTTGACTCTGTGCTGCTGGAAAAGGGTAAGGCCCTGGGCGGAAACCTTGGCCTGCTCAACCATACCTTGGATGCCAGCCAGACTGCATCTCATCTGAAAAAACTGGTTGCCCAGGTTAAGAAGTCCAAGAAAATTGATGTACTGACCAATGCCGAACTGGCTAGTTTTTCAGGTTTTATCGGCAACTTTTCATCCGTTATCGCCAGCGGAACCGGTAAGACCAAAAAAGAACACACCGTTGACCATGGCGTGGTTGTGCTGGCCACCGGCGGACACGAGCACCGTCCGGACGGTTACCTGCTGGGTAAAAATAATAAAGTCGTTACCCAGATGGAACTGGAAAAACGGCTGGCCGGCAAGGCCAAGAACCGTGCACCGGCTTCTATTGTCATGATCCAGTGTGCCGGTTCCCGCGGTGATGACCTCAACTACTGTTCCAAGGTCTGCTGTAATCATGCCGTTAAGAATGCCCTGCAGATAAAAGAGCTCAACCCTGCGGCCCAGGTTATTGTCCTGTACCGCGATATGCGGACCTACGGCTATGCCGAGGACGCATACCGCGAGGCGCGTCTCAAGGGCGTTATTTTTATACCCTACGAGATAGACAAAAAGCCTGAGGTCTATGAGAAGAGCCGCAGGCTGCATGTGAAGTTCTTTGACGAGCTTATGCAGGAGGAGATGGATCTGACTCCTGACCTGGTGGCCCTGTCTGTGGGTATTGTGCCCGATGGCACCGAAGATCTGAGTAAGCTGATCAAGGCGCCGCTTACCGATGACAAGTTCTTTTTAGAGGCCCATGTCAAACTGCGGCCGGTTGAACTGCCGGTGTCCGGCGTCTATGTCTGCGGTCTTGCCCATGGCCCCAAACCCATGGATGAGACCATAGCCCAGGCCCAGGCCGCGGCTGCCAAGGCGGCAATCCCGCTGGTCAAGGGATCGGTATCGGTTGATCCCATTGTCTCCCACGTGGACCAGGACAAGTGTATTGGCTGCAGCCTGTGCGCAAGTCTCTGTCCATTCGGAGCCATCGAGATGGTCAAGGTGGGCAAGAAGCGGAAGGCGCACACCATTGCCGCTTCGTGTAAGGCCTGCGGTATCTGTTCAAGTCACTGCCCGACCTTTGCAATCTCCATGGGAGGTTTCACCAACGAGCAGATAACAGATCAGATTATAGCATTTGGCGGAGTTAAAGAAAAAGAGACCGCCGAGGTGGCGTAAGTATTTTGGTGCGCACTGCGCACCAAAGCAATGATTATCAGGGTAGACTGTAATGAGGTATATTTAATGAGCGAAGATTTTAACCCCAAGATTCTGGGTTTTCTATGTAACTGGTGCTGTTATGCAGCTGCCGATGCTGCCGGTGTGTCCCGGTTTCAGTATCCGCCCAACCTGAGAACCATCCGGGTGATGTGTACCGGTCGGGTTGATCCTGCCTTTATCCTGCGCGGCTTTATAGAGGGCGCAGACGGTATATTCACCGGCGGCTGACAACTCGGCGAATGCCATTACCAGGTTGGTAATTACGATGCAATGGGCGCGGATGCACTGGTCAGAAAAGTACTGGAAGAAGTGGGTATCCGCAAAGAACGCTATGACCTTGAATGGGCTTCTGCTGCAGAGGCCCCCCGCTTTGTCGAGTTGATTACGAAGTTCACCGAGCGGATGAAGGAACTTGGTCCCCTCGGCCAGGCAGAAGGGCTGAATCCGGAAGAGATAAAAGAACGGCTGCAGAAGGCCCTGGACGTAGTCTCCAGCCAAAAGGTACGGATCAGCTTCGGCAATGCCTCCAAGGCGGTACGCAAGGATGCAGTATGGACTAAGGACCATATTGATGAAGTCATCACCACCAAAATGGCCAAGTCCCTGGACAAAGCCCTGGCCTGATTTAAAGCCGGCAGCTGTCAGCACGTAGCGTTTAGCTGGAACAACCAAGCGATGGTATCCCGCAGAGGGGTACCATCGCTTTTTTTGTGGTACGCCAGGCAAGGGCGTGAACTCACTGGGTTGCCGGTTATTGCCCGTTTGCTGGTTCCCAAACTCCAGCTTGGTAACCAGCCCCCCTGAAGCTCCAGCTTCGTTAAATATCGGTACTCCATGACCCCAATATTTAACGCTACCAACATCTGAAAAGTTAGTGTATGCTATAGTATTTTTTGGCCTTGATGTCCAAGGCTGAACTGTTAACTAAAAGAGCGTCACTATCCCCTTTGCGGGATAACGTTGCTTGTTTTCGTAAAAAATAATATTTCAGGAGAAATACAATGAAACTTATTCTTCTTGGCGCGCCCGGTGCCGGTAAAGGCACTGTTGCCAAACTGTTGACTGCAATTGACGGCTCTGTACAGATTTCCACCGGCGACATTCTGCGTGGTGCTGTTCAGGCAGGTTCTGATCTCGGCAAGGAAGCTGAAGGCTACATGAAACGTGGTGACCTGGTACCCGATTCACTGATCATGGGCATTATGGAAGATCGTCTGCAGGAGCCGGATTGTGAAAACGGTTTTCTGCTGGACGGCTTTCCCCGCACCATTCCCCAGGCAGAGGCCCTGAAAGTGCTGCTGGCCAAGCTGAACATTACTCTGGATAAGGCTGTGAACATCGATGTACCCAAAGATATCATCCTGGACCGTCTCTGTACCCGCCGCACCTGTGAAAATCCCGATTGCCAGGCTATCTACAACGTGAAATCCAATCCGCCCAAGCAGGAAGGCATCTGCGACAAGTGCGGCTCCAAGGCTATTCAGCGCGAAGATGAGACCGAAGAGGCCATCAGCCACCGTCTCGCCACCTATAATGAGAAAACCGCACCCCTGATCGGTTTTTATGAGAAGGAAGGTCTGCTGCTCACGGTTGAGGCGGTTTCCAGTGACGCGGTTATCGAGGCTGTAAAAAAGCTGAATCTGTAAGCGATCCAAATTAGTTAATTCCTGTAGGAGCCCAGTCCCTTGGGCGATACGCAGCTGCAATATTCTGTAAATCGGCCAGGGGACTGGGCTCCTACTCCTTATTTTTCCCGTGGATTTTGCCCACCTTTGAGATTCAGGAGGCCCTTCCCCATGAGTGTTGCCGTTACCCGTACCGATTTACCGGAACTGAACCTGCTGCATCGCGGCAAGGTTCGTGATATGTACGAGATTCCCGGTCATGAGGATAAACTGCTCATGATTGCCACAGACAGGATCTCGGCCTATGACGTGGTCATGGATGAGCCCATTATCGGCAAGGGCAGGGTACTGACCCAGATCTCCCTGTTCTGGTTCGATCTGCTCTCTGACATTGTACCCAATCACCTGATCTCTGCTGATGTTGATAAGTACCCGGAAGTCTGTCATCAGTACCGGGAACAGCTGGAAGGCCGTTCAATGCTGGTACGTCGCACAAAAGTAATGCCAATCGAGTGTATAGTCCGCGGCTACCTGTCCGGCTCCTTCTGGTCTGCTTATCAAAAAGACACCACGGTCTGCGGTTTTGAACTGCCTGCCGGCATGCGCGAGTCGGATAAGTTTCCTGAGGCACTCTTTACCCCTTCCACCAAGGCGGAGCAGGGACTGCATGATGAAAATATCTCTGTTGCCCGGATGGAAGAACTCATCGGCAAAGAGATTGCAGCAAAAATGGCGGATATCAGCATCAGCCTCTATAGCAAGGCCTCAGAGTATGCCCTCGGCAAAGGGATAATTATTGCCGACACCAAGTTCGAGCTCGGCATGGTCGATGGTGAACTGATCCTTATCGACGAGGTCCTGACCCCGGATTCCTCCCGCTTCTGGCCCCTGGATGAATACGAGCCCGGTAAAGGACAGCCCAGCTTTGACAAACAGTTTCTAAGGGATTACCTGTCATCACTGGACTGGAACAAGCAACCGCCGCCCCCTGTATTGCCGCAGGAGATTTTGGATAAGACTAAGGCAAGGTATGAAGAGGCGCAGGAGAAGCTGACGAGCTGAGAAAAAAAACGAATATCGGATATCGATATTTACTGGCACCCAAGCTTACTTACTGGTACCCAAGCTCCGGCTTGGGTGCCCCCGATAGCCAGAAGCTCCAGCTTCTAGTTGCTATTATTGCACCTGTAGATGGTTCTGGAAGCTGGAGCTTGGGAACTAGTAAACGTAATCTACTCTTTTCAGTTCAAGATTCTACCTTCTCTGTTCGACATTCGCTGTTCAATCCTTTTTACTCTCCACCATCACCCGTTCCCCATTACATTCCACCACATCCCCGGCAACCGTCTTCCTGCGTTTCCTGGTCTCCACCTCTCCGTTTACCTGTACCATCCCCTCGCTGATCATGAATTTCGCCTCGCCGCCGCTGGCTGCCATGTTTTCGCGTTTCAGGATCTTGTATAGCTCTATATAGCTGTCCCTGATGGTTGTGGTCGGGATTTCATTGCTCATTGCTGTAACTCCTCTGACATTAATTGTAGGGCTTATCTTTGTGTTATCCTTGGTTCCCAAGCTCTGGCTTAACCTGGTTCCCAAGCTTCGGCTTTGGAACCTATTGTCCAGAAGCTCCAGCTTCTTGTTGTTGATCGATTCCCTGCATAAATACTGGAAGCTGGAGCTTCCCGGGTGGAGTTCCCAAGGCGGAGCTTGGGAACCAGCTACCTGCAACCAGCTACCTGCAACCTGCCAAACTTGTCCCCTTAACCCCTCACAACTCAGCTGCATAAGAAAACAAAGCAGGCAACCCGCCGGTGTGCCAGAATAATACCGTAT